>ERZ827194.432-NODE-432-length-32628-cov-6.04163_pt1 | contig 32628 bp, 36 predicted proteins | sample MGYA00519777_ERZ827194 | MGnify/ENA primary metagenome ERZ827194 (study PRJEB31778, sample SAMEA3449277) | human gut metagenome | biome: human gut; feature: human-associated habitat; material: faeces | place: United Kingdom | collected 2010/2012 ...
GAAAAGATCAAGTCGTCCTCGCAGACGCTCAAGCAGGAATACCTCGATACATACGTGGGAGGTGAATGACATGATAGGCAAGAGCTATGCAAAGATAGCGATTGTTGGCTTTGTACTTTGTCTTGCAATGGTGCTATGTGCATCGTTTGCGAGGTATAGGTCCGAGCAGTCGTTCATCGATGGCGCTGAAAACGGGTTTGGCATAGACGGGATGTATGTAAACGATGGCGCGACCAGGCCGTCTATGGCGATTCTTGCAGGCGAAGATATGGAATGGCAAATCTGTAATGACGATGGCTCTTGTATGAGTGGTCGTTTGGCCGCAACGAGCGATCCGAATTCGTTCGATCTTCTCGACGATGATGGAGCGGATTGCGGTTCGGTTCACCTGTCATATGCATCGCGAGACGGGATGGGCGGCATTCTCTACGTCTCCCACGAGACTGGCGATTTCAAGATGCGCAGAACTAACCGGGTGCCGGCTTTTATCGAGGAGTGAGAGTTCCCGTCGGCCTGCCGATCAGGCCGCCGAGCTATCGAGCCCCGCATTCATCCGTACGCACGCGGATGAATGCGGGAAGTGTCCGGATGAAGTTGGTAATCGAGGAAACAAAGCCGTCCCAGGTAGGGGCGGCTTTGGTCTTTAAAGGCCAGGTTTTACCCTAGCCAAAAATGGCCAGAATGGTCACCAGAAGAAGAGCAACGATCATAAGACGGAACTCAGACATAGCGACCACCTCACCGAAAACTCGGGCAGGGCCAAGCTAGCGAGGCGCGTCGCCACGCGAGTAGTCACCGCGATCGACAACGCGATCGTCCATCTGCCGCGACACGGCGCTACCGCCGTGCGCCTGGCCGGCGGCGCGAACGCGATCGTCGCCGGCATCGGGAACGGCGCCGGCGTAACGGTTGCGAATCTCCCGTGCATAACCGCGACGCGCAAGAAGTTCATCGCGTACGGCGGGATCTTCGAGCAGGTCCTCATCACACTTCGGTGCGATGAATCTGGGGAATGAATTGTAGGCCACGCCCTTACTCGCTTTCGCCTGCTCGACCCACGCCGAGTACGCTTTCTTGAGACGTTGGATGTAAATCTCACAGCGTTTCTCATATGGAAGGGCTCGTTCGGCTTCTTTCATGTTATTTTCGAAGGCCGCCTCAAGTTGCTTGACCGTAAACCGACCGTCAAGTCGAGCCAGGTTGAAAGTGCACTTCGGATTGCCGGCCTCTTTGATATCAAGATCTGTCGCATAGACTCGATTGTTCTTGATGAAAATATCCACACCCCATGATGCAAGTAGTTTTTTGAACTGCTCCATGTTCTTTACGCGACCTTCGTCAATTGCGATATGGATCAGCTCGCGCAGATTGTTTTTGTAACTGTATTCATCGCGGTCGATGATTTCCTTTTCGATCTCGCGAGGTTGGCGCTCACGAATCTTCGAATTCTTCTTTCCCTTCTCAAGTTGGACGAGGTTCCATTTGTCATCAAGTTCACGAACCCATGAAGCGCGCTCGTATTTGCCTCGATGGCCACCGGTGTCGCAGCGTTTACCCGTCAGCAAATCGGTTCGATTTATCGCCATGTGGACGGCATAACGTTTGCCAGCTTTATCGCTTTCTTCATGCAACGCAAAGATAACTTGCTGATTTTGATAATGCTGGGCGACCCATTCTTTCGCGTACGACATGCATTTTTCCGGAGTCATCTTACCGCCGTTGCACGAACATTCTTCGGGCAGGAACGCGAGAATCTGGTGAAGGATAGTCACGTTCTTGGCACCGCCTCTCGAAGGTTTGTCGTGATGAAAAACCTTTCTGGTCATCGCCATTTTAGAAAACCAATACTTGTCGCATTCGATGTTCCAACCGTTACGGGCCAAGGCATGTTTTCCATTGATGTACTTACGGACATTCTTTGCGTACCGATCGCTCGAAACGCTCTTCTGCTTGATAACCGTCATTTCGTTTCGCCACCTTCGATGAAATAACGACGCTCAAGAGTTTTCAGGAATCGAAAAGCGAGATCCGCGCTTTTCGTAACGTGGTCAACGGTTCTGAAAACCGCTATCTCGTTATAAGAGGGAAGTCCGTTAGCATTTATGAAATGCATGAGCTGATTGAGGTTTGTGCCCTGCTTCAAAAGTTCGTGATAAATTTTCTCGGCACTTCCGCGATCGAAATCTATCTTTTCGACTTTCCCACTGATAAGAACGCGACGGGCGTATGAACTGACGGTTACACCGAGCGAGTTCGCGTTACTTTCGATTTTCTTTTTCTCTGCTGGGGAAACCTTGATGTGAATCTCTTCAGATCGAGATTTCTGGTCGACGTTTTCTGCAGAACCGAAATCAATATCAAACTCGTTGATGTTGCATAAAACAAACCGTATAAGTTCAGCTTCGCTTAACTTATGGCGTTTTGCAATTGAAGCGATTGCTTTCTTCTCTTCATCGGAAAGAGATGCTTTGACGGTGTGCGGGCGAAGCCTGCTCATGATTCCTCCGGAAACGAATCAGCGATCGGAGAGGCCTCCGATCAAAACCTGCTATGCGATTCGCTTTCCTTGGGGAACGGCTGGCGTCGTTCCAAAAATGAAGAATCGACTCCACGATTCTTCATCGCGAAGTTTCAACTTCGCAACAACCTTATCGCCGTAGCAGGCGATAAGCAAGGTCTGTGGCGTGGTGTTTTTGGGGTCCGAATGGGCCCATAAAAACGACACCCACAGTCATCTTGCATGTCACCGCAGGCGACATGGGCGGAACGCAGTGGAGACACGTGATGAGAGGCCTCATCACGAGCGAGAGGCCTCGCGTTGTCGCAACGTCAGTGGAGACCGTGAGCTGAAGCGAATTTTGAATGTGAAGGATGCTGAGCATTTGAAGTTCGCTGCAGCGAGAGCGGAGCGAAAACGTAAACGCGAGGGATGCCGAGTGTTTGCGTTTTTGCGAAGCGGGTTTGTGGCGCTTGCGTCGCAAATATTCGGCTTTTACCGAATTAGTTTTGGGGCAATTTCGAAAAAGTCGAGGCAGCTTTCGACAATTTCAATGGCGCGAAGAGTTCTTAGAAGGACTCGTAGCGCTGTTGGATTTGTCGAAAGGTGACGCGGCTCGCATTACGATTCGAATGGCGAGTCGATTTTCATGCGGCGGTCAAGCCGCCTATGATCGCGACCGGTGGTCGCTATCTATTTTCAAAATCACGTTTTGTTTTGACACGATTTGAAATGCGAAACGGACAACGAGGCGATTAAACGAAACGCCCGCGCGAGTCGCTTTGACTTTTGCGCGGGCGCGATTCGGATCGGCCGAAAATCAAGCTGATGATATTTTGAGTTTCGCGTTTTAGATCTCAGAAACCAGGTCTAAGAACTGCGGCGTTAATTTCACTTCGCCCACAGCATTACGGCGCGAGCACATCCAACGGAACAACTTGGACGCCGCGGTCGGTAACATAGGCTTGTGAACCAAATCCAATAATCGCTACTTTAGAAACTGGCGGGTTATTTCCGGCGGCAACCATACGTTCCTCGACAGCAACAAGATTGTCAGATGCCTCTTCGATTTGAGCGGAGCTGAGCTTAACTTCAACTGGGATCCAGGTCCCGCCAGGAGCCGCAATGACTGCATCGACCTCTAGATCACGAGAATCGTGATAGTGGTAGAGGCTCATTCCGTTTGCTCGTGCATAAACCCACAAATCATGGAGCGCCAGCGATTCAAAAAGTAGTCCAAGCGTCTTGAAATCTAGCAGCAAGGTCTCCGGAGTCGCCCCGAGCGCAGCGGCCGCCAGTGACGGGTCAGCAAGATGATGCTTCTTTGATTCTCTTAAGTGCACAGGAGATCTCATTGCTGGATTCCATGCGGGAATATCGCGAACGAAGCTGACCCGTGCGAGAAGAGATATATACGATGCCGCCGTTTGCCTCGACACATCTCCACCAAGGTCGGCCACAAGCGTCTTGAGTGTCGCCAGAGTGGATTCATTACGCGCAAGCGATTCGATAACAGCTTTGACCTTTTCAGGATCGCGTCGAGAGCCATCAACACGAGACAAATCTTCTTCGGCAACTATGCCGATATAACGTTTTGCCATCGCCGACGCAGCCAGTACATCGCGCCCGACCGCCGCGGGCCATCCGCCGCGAACAACGCACTCGGCAATCGAGGCAGAATCCAACGATCCGAAAGCGCCATTGAACTTTTCGCCAGAAATAATACCCGACAGCTTAACCGCACCGCTAGATTTCCCAAGCTCGAAAAGTGTCATGGTGTCCATGCGCAATTTAGCGAACCTTCCAGCACCGCTGTGCATCGGCCGCTCATTGTCTCGCGGTGTCGCCGACCCCGTAAATATGAACTGGCCAGGCTCACCGCCGCGATTGTCGCACTCAAACCGCGCCGCGTCCCAAAGTTTCGGGACCTCCTGCCATTCGTCGATCAGCCGCGGCACCTCGCCGGAAACGGCAAGCGCCGGATCCGTCTCGGCACGTAAGCGATTCTCGAAGTTGCGCGACGGGTCCATGAGAAGGAGCCTGGACGCCGCACGGGTTCCGGCTGTGGTTGTCTTTCCACACCATTTCGGTCCTTCGATGAGAACGGCACCGAATATCCCTAGCATCTGGTCGAGCTCATTTTCGATAATTCTAGTGTAGTACTTTTTTGGCATAATTTTCACCATTGCTTAGCAGCGCGTTTAACCAAATTTGCTATTTCCATTTAACCAAATTTTGCTTTTTCGATTAACCAGATTTACGCATTTCAGTTAACGAAACAGATTAAACACGAGATGGAAATCATCTCTCATCTACTCAACACCGCGCATGAGCTCCGAAATGGTGATTTGAAATCCGTCGGCAATCTTCTTGAGATTGGAAAGGCTGACATTACGCCGCCCGACTTCAATGCTCGCGTAGTAGGAACGATCCATCTCAATCAAATTGGCGAACTGCTCCTGGCTGCACCCGAGTCCAGCGCGGAGTTCTTTACATCTCAAACCAAATGATTTCTGAAGTGTCTTCGTATCCATGACAAAAAGAGTCATGGATTGTTGTATTTATGCCAACGGACTATATACAACAATCCCAGCTGAGGCGCATAATTATCTCTATTGGAAAGCACTCTGATGCCCAGTCTGATAGGGCACGGAAAAGGAATGGAATAGCAATGACTCAGGGAAAGCATTTCGCTGCCGGTGGCGATCACTTCGCTGCACTGCCAAACAAAAAGATTCACACTCCGAAGGGGATCGCGCGTCTGACCGTCACCGCGGCGACCATGGCCGCCATGACCGGATCGAGCCTTATCTCACCGTTCGCGGCATTCGCCCAGACCGGTGACGGGGGCACACAGCACCCCGCCGTGATGTCGCCGATCGCCACCCACGCCGGCACGGCATCCGGTACCGGTGCGAAATCAGCCGCACAGACCATCGCGGACCTGCAGAAGGCAGTCGACGAGGCGAAGGCGAAGGAGGACGCCGCCAAGGCATCCTACGATGAGGCCGCCGGTCCCTACAACGAGGCGGCTTCCGCCCGCGACCAGGCCAAGGCATCCTACGATTCGGCAGTCAGCGCCGGCACGGCAGCCGACCGAGCGGCAATGGACGAGTACGCCCGTCAGGTCGCGGAGGGCAAGGACGCCGCCGATGCCGCCGGCAAGGACCTCGAGCAGGCGAAGGCAGGTCTCGCAGACGCCAAGGCCGATGCGTCCGAGAAGGACGAGGCGTACCAGTCCGCCCTCAAGGCGGCCCAGGATGCCAGTGACGCCCTCGATAAAGCCAAGGCCGATGCCGTAGGCGCCACCCCGGAGGCAATCAGTGCCGCCGAGCAGGCCGTGCGCGACGCCCAGGCCGCCGTGGACAAGGCACAGGTTGAACTCGCCAACGCCAATGCTACGCTTGCCGATGCCCAGTCCAAGCTGGTTGCGGCCCAGTCTGCAAAGGATTCCGCCGATTCCGTCCTTGTCGCAGCCAAGCAGAACAAGGACGCGGCGGATGCGAAGGCCGCAGCCGCCAGCGCCGCCTACGAGAAGGCGAAAGCAGACCTCGCCGCAGCGGAGGCAGGCGCCAGCGGTCCGGAGTACGATGCGGCAAAACAGAAGGTCGCGGACGCGGAGGCAGCCCTCGCTGCCGCACAGGCGACACAGTCCCAGTGCGAGTCCGAGCTCGAGCAGGTACAGTCCGCTGCAGCAACGGCGCAGACCGAGCTGAATGATGCCCAGGCGTCCCTCTCCGCGAAGCAGCAGGCCGCGGCCGATGCCAAATCCGGCGTGAACGCCGCCCAATCCGCCCTCGATGCCGCGAACGCCGACCTCGATGCGGCCAAGCAGGCGAACGTCGACGCCATCTCCAAGCTGGATGCAGCGAAGCAGGCTGTCAAGGACGCTGAGTCCGCCAAGGCAGCCGCCGATGTAGAGCTTGCGAACGCCAAGGCCGCAAAGGATACCGCAGACGCCGCCGTGACCGCCGCGCAGCAGAAGGTCGACGAGGCACAGGCAAAACTCGATTCCGCCGACGCGCAGCTCAAGCAGGGAGCCATCGGTTTCTTCAAGGCCATGGGTGCCGATTCAGCCATCGAGATCATCCAGAACTGCACGTACAAAGACTACACCGAGATCGGAAACAGTCTCGACGCAACGGGTCTTGAAAACATGCTTTCGTCCATCACGGTCATGAAGAACGTGAACGCCTACCGTAAGTCCGTCGGCCTTTCCGAGCTTGAGGTAAGCTATAAGCTCATTGCGGCAGCGATTGCAGATGCAAACTATTCGACGAAAAATGTAGAGCATGCCCAGCAGTTCGATGTCGGTGAAAACCTTGCCTGGAGCTATCGCGACCCCTGCAAGGCCTGGATCTATCAGGAAAAGGATCTGTTTGACAAGACTGCAGCATCCCTTGGTGCGACGAATCTTTCCGGAAAGGACGCCTACGACTTCTGGTACGCCAACCAGGACAAGTTCGATTACTACCGTATCGGTCATTACATGAACATCATCAACCCTGACTATGCTGTCATGGGATGCGGTCTGAACGATGACACCCGTTTGACGTTCTCGCTCACGCTGCAATACGGCGGTTGGGCCGGTTCGGGCTGGAATACCGGAGCCATCTCCGTCGACGAGTACGAGCAGAAGCTGACCTCCTACATCAACGGCCTGAAGAACGCCAAGAGCGCACTCGACGCAGCCAAGGCCGATCTCGCAGCCAAGCAGCAGGCAGCCGCCGGCGCCGCAGCAACCGTCCAGCAGAAGCAGGATGCCTTCGATGCCGCACAGACAGGTGTCGATGCCGCGAAGCAGGATGTCACCGATGCCCAGCGTGCCGTCGATGTAGCCAAGGCTGATGTCGCCGCCAAGCAGCAGGGCGTCACGGATGCCCAGACCGAGCTTGATGCGGCGAAATCGGACCTCGATGCCGCCAACGTAGCCGTCGATACGGCAAAGTCGACCGTCCAGCAAAAGCAGGTCGCCTTTGATGCTGCCAACGCAGCCGTAACGACCGCACAGTCTAAGTTGGATTCCGCCAAGGCGGACACCGCTGCTAAGCAGCAGGGCGTGGACGATGCGAACGCCGACCTCGCGAAGTTCTTCCAGGACGTCGCCGACGCCAAGAAGGCGGTCGATACAGCAAAGAGCGTCCATGACGCGGCGGCAGCCGAGCAGGCCGAGAAGTCGACCGTCCTCGCCGACGCCAAGCAAAAGGCGGACGGCACCGCAAGCGCCCTCGCGGATGCCCAGCGTGCCGTCGATGCCGCAAAGGCCGACACCGGCGTTGCCGCCGACAGGCTTACCGGCTTCCAGACTGATCTCGAGGACGCACAGTCGAACCTCGACATTCTCACCGGCCTTGCCGCGAAGCTCGCAGAGGCACAGCAACGCGAGCAGGATGCAGTAAAGGCCGTCAATGACACCAAGGCCGCCCTCGATGCCGTGAAGGCGGATACCATCGCCGCCGAGTCCCTGGTCTCCGCCGCCGAGCAGGCGAAGGCGCAGGCAGACGCCAAGCTGTCGAAGCTGAACTCCATCGATGCCGGCGCGGCGATCGCTTCCGGCCATGATGTGAACGCGGATGACGCCCTCAACGCGCTTTTCGCCGCAGCAGTCGAGGCACGTGCCAAGGTCGCGCCCGCCAAGGCCATCCTGGACGATAAGCAGGCCGCGGTGGACGAGCTCCAGCCCGGCTATGATGCGGCACTCGCCGCCTACGAGTTGGCGAAGTCCGACCGCATCGCAGCGGAGCAGAAGCTTTCCGATGAGATCGCACGACAGGAGGCAGAGGAGGCGGCAAAGCAGCAGGCGGCATACACCCCGAAGCACCTCGCCGGCACGGATACCGCCCAGCCCGGTAGCCTCGCCCAGACCGGTGACCGCGCGGGACTCATCGGCGAGACGTTCGCCATCGGCGGTACCGTCCTCGTGGCAGCCGGCGTCTTCCTCGATCAAAAGAAGCGCCGCGAGCAGATGTAGTGCAAATCGCATAACGACTCGGAAAGGGGAATCCCGCAAAAGGGATTCCCCTTTTGCGTTTCGCCCGACACGGGTCGTTGAGGCAGCTTCAGCTTACGGACTGCGGATTAAACCGATCTACAGCTGTGACTATATGTCTGTGAGCACATGTTAGCCTGGTCTTATGGTCACATATTTTTAAGAGCACCTATGTTTTACCGACCGTTTGTCAGTGCTTATTGAACAACCAGTCGAACCCGGGCTTACCGAGAGTCTGGCGCATCTGACCGATCTGAAACTCGGTATGGGTCCCGTCGGGGCCAATGACCGTGTTCATACCACCGGCTCACGGAACGACCGTCTTGGTCTCACCGGTCGTGAGGTCGATTCTCATGTTGCCGACCTGGTTCTCGACGTGCATCTGTCCGTCGCTGCCAAGTACGTTCTGGAGCATGTCCGCCTCCTTGAAATCGTCTTCTTGCCGACAGTATGCCCGAAACGAAAAAGGACGCAGCATGAGTTGAATCTATAATTCTTCTATAAGGTTTCTAGGGATTTTCTAGAAGAATTATAGAAATAAATTGTTGGCTTCCAGGTGTTGATGCGTCTGGATTTGGCTATCTTCCTGCGGTAATACCGTTTAATAGACGAATTTTCAGGGTCTTTAGGTTAATAGTCGCTAATAGTCAGGTGCATGGGCACTATTAGGAACTATTGGGCTGAAGGCGAGCGATACACTTTGGATGGCGGCGCGGTGGGCGCCTGGTCATTTCCTTCCACCTTAATCTGCTTGTCTGCCGCGCCGTCGCTTCTCAAATAGCTAGGCCAAATCGAAGAACGCGCGGGGCGCCGGTGATCAACCCGAGAATGCCGATGGCACGGATAAGGCGGGGATGACGGCCGAAGTCGTTCGGCCATACGGTAAGGACCGTTGCAAAACCGAGGTGGCCCAGAAGTGCAAACACTTGCCAAAAGCCAGTCACCACAACCCCCTCCCTCTCCCAACTGAGTCTTCATTTATCGTATCAAGGCGCAAACCAGAAAGGTACGCGTGATCGTGATTGTATCTAGAAATCTTCTAGTAAGTTTCTATAAAAATTCTATAGTATTTCTAGATTTGCAGGGATTCATGGGTTATGGAGCGTTGCGGTGCGGTAAAATGAATCCATAATTCTTCTAGAAATGTTCTAGAAGAATTATGGAGAGGACCGGTGCAAAAATGATCGTTTCGCTGATCAATCTGAAGGGCGGTGTGGGCAAGACGACGAGCTGCATCGCGCTCGCGACGGCCGCCGCTCGCGACGGCAAGGAAGTCGTCGTACTCGACGCGGACCCGCAAGGATCGGCCACCTTCTGGGCCGATAACGCCGAGGACAACGGCGAGGAACTTCCCTTCGCCGTCGACGCCGCGAACCCCGCAACCGTCAAACGGGCGGCGAAGAAGTTCAAAGGCGATCCGGGCCGCTGGGCCTTCATCGATTGCCCACCCAATGGGGCCATCTTGGACGCGGCGCAGGACGCGTCGGACTTCGTCATCGTGCCGACCGGCACCGGCAACGCAGACCTCGTGAAAACGGCCGAGACCGTGAAAACGATGGAAGCGAACGGGAAGCCGTACGCCGTGCTTCTTACCCGCGTGCTGACAAACACCAACGGTTTCAAGGCTGCGCAGGAAAACCTTGCCGCCGGCGGTATTTCCTACTTCGACACGGCGATCCGCCAGAAGGAGGACCTGAAGGGCTACTTCGGGCTGCCGTTCGGATCGGCACTCTACGGATACGATGACGTCTACAGCGAGCTCAGGGAGGCCCTGAATGGCCGTTAAAAATAACTTCAATGCATTTGCCAACAACAACACCAAGCCGGCCAAAAAGCGCCTCATGGACAACCAGGACACCGCACACAAGGGTGATGCCGGGACCGACGAGCGCAAGATGATTACGTTTTACGTGTCGGCAAAGAAGCACGCAGCCCTGAAGGCCTACTGCAAGCAGGAGGGCAGGACGATGACAGCTGTGATGCAGAACGCTGTCGATGAGCTGCTTAAAGAGGCGGAAAACGAAGACCGATAGGTTAGTTTCGGAATCGATGAGAAAAGGAGCCGATATGACTCAAAGCGAGAAACGCAGGAAGCTCAGCGGCGACATCGCCACGGAGCTCTGTGGGCTCAGCGGGCTTTCGCAGGTGATGAACACATCCGAAAACGAAGCCCTGTTCGCGCTGGCCGACCTTCTCGGCCCAGCCGTAAACCGATTGCTCGGCCTGCTCGAAGAGAGCGACAATATTGATTCGTTCGCCATCCCAGAGGATGCCATCGAAGACTCGACGAAAACGGCCGAGGAGACGCGCGCCGAAATTTACGACAAGTTCGCCATCGAGCTTCACGGCCTAAAGGGTCTCGCAATGGCAATGGAGGAATCAGGGAGTGAAATCACGCTCGCTCTTTCAGACCTTCTAGGCCCAGTCGTAAACCGATTGCTCAATCTGATTGAAGAATTGGAACAAGCATCCTGATATCGCATTTCGCGAACATATCTTAATCAAACGCCAGTCAAGAAGAGCACCGGAAGGTGCTTTTTTCTTTCTTGTAGGCTCTCAGATCCGATTTAAGGCATCGAAATAATGCAGTCTGAGGAATACGGTCGAATTGGTTCCAAAGTGTCAGAAATTCGATTCTGTGGCCGTTTCCGTGGTCTAGACGTGAGGTCGACTGAATGTCGGATGGATAGCAGCTGAAAAAGATGCCCTATCTGTAGTCACCTCACGATTGCAAAAAGACGTTCGTCTTTCAGTGAGTTTCAAGCAAGGGTTCTAGGCCACTTGTGGCCCTCTCTCTTAATTCTCAATTCTCTTTTCTCTACATATATAGGGACATGTACTCATGCAACGTTAACCCCTGTTTATCACGTACTGATGCAACATAAATGTGTACTCATGCAACGCTATGTGCGTACTCATGCAACGTTATGTACTGATGCAACGTTGCATGAGTACGCGTTAAGGGGCTATGACAACGCATTCAACCGTGAAGAAATATATTTGAACATCGTGATATATACGGATATACTATTTGCAATGTAAATTCGGCCAGAAAGGTATTTGAGATGGAATCCAAGAAGGACGCAACTCCGTCCAAGAAGCGCGTGTTGCTCACCCTTCCCGTTGAGCTCGTGGATTATCTTACCGAGGTTACCGAGCAGACCGGAATGAACAAGTCCGGGTATATCGGCGTGCTTTTGCGCAACCAGATGCTTCATGAGCGCGAGGATCGGGCTGGCGATGAGGAGAAATAGGCAGAAAAAAAGACTCGCAGCCGCCAAGCAAATGAGTCTTTCTTTCCGACGTGATATCGATTTGTCAAGGACATCATACCATAGTACCTTCGGTTCTACCGCTGGTTTTTGTGGATGTACCTTGGCAGATGATGCTGTCGGCTAGAGGTCGTGATAATCATGACCAGCTTGGCCAACGCTCTGGCTGCCGCCGTCGGCAGTCAATCTGAAAAATCGAATGATGCCCCTGCGCCGTTCGTGTTCCAAACCGAGCTTTCGGTTGGCGGAGGCAATCTGGGTACTTCCGCTGCAGCGCCTGTGCCGCAGCGCCCCGTCGCAACCCGTGAGCTCAAGGACTATCCATGGCTTCTCGTGCGCCTCGGTCTCGTTTCGGTGGTTGGCAAGACGATGCCGAATGGGCGCAAATGCTCGATCGGAACCGTTATCCTGCTCTCGCATATCGGATCTGGTCTTTCCGAGCTTCGTGAGTCAACGGCCGTCGAACTTGATATCGATCGGTGCCGAGTGAGTACAACCATCAACGAGATGGTTGGTTGGGGATGGGTCGTGCGCTCGGAAAGCGGGGCTCTTTCGGTTGACTTTGATGAAATCGGTAACTTTGTCGGCATGTCCAAAAGCGAATTGATTAGCGGTCAGTTCCTTCACGTGCCGCGATTCATGCTTGCAAGTGATGCGTTCCACGATGCAGCCTGTGTCGTGTTCGGCGACCTCGTGTCCCAAAGTCTGCTGGACCACCCCCGCGGCGCGATGAAGAACCCGGAGCTGGCAGAGCTCCTGGGTATTTCCGTCTCCGCGCTCCAAAAGGCTAGGAAGCATCTTGCCGAGCAAGGTTTCATTGAGCTCAAGAAGCAGGGAAAGCAGGTCGTGCCGGAAATCGCGTCGGGGGCCGCTGTGGCTGCGGTCCGTCTCGAAGATGACCGCACACGAGCACTGGAAGCGATTCTCAAGAAGTCGAGAAAGAGAAACAAGTAAATGCGCACTGATGCAACGTTGCATCAGTGCGCATTAATGGATAAATCTAGATATTTTCTAGAAAATATCTAGAAAATAGCAAATTATTCAACTGCGTATTCATGCAACGTTGCATTGGTACGCAGTAGGAAGGCCAAATATGCCGTTACCAACGAAACTCCCGTCCAACATCGAAGCAGAAAAGAAAGTGCTGGCCGCCGCCATGACGAACCGCGTTTCACGCGTGGAAATCGTGGCAAGTTGCACGGAGTCAGATTTTTTCTCTCCGTCGAACAGGACGATCTTCAAGGCGATTTGCGATCTTGATGCGAAGGGTATCGGGGCCGACTGCGTCTCCGTCATCGATGGGCTTCGGAGCAGCGGAAAGCTCGCTGCCGTCGGTGGCGAGGCATACGTCATCGAACTCATCTCGGACGACTTTGCTCAGGCGTCGTATGAGCACTACGTTGACATCCTGCGACGTGACACCGCTCGCCGTAATGTCATCGCCGCGACCGCTGAAGTAACGTCGCTAACCAATAACCCGCCGATAGACACCGCGGAATACATCTCCGCAGTCCAGGACACCTTTCTCGCCGCGACCGAGCAATCCGTCCCAAGCGATTACAAGAGCATGGAAAGCGCTTTACGCCTCGTCCTCGATTCCGCCGAGGCGACCAGGACGGGCGGAGCGACGGACCATGTCAAAACTGGATTCTCCAAGCTCGATGAGCTTATCGGTTCGTTCGAGCCTGGACAGCTCATCGTCCTCGGCGCTCGGCCAGCGGTCGGTAAGAGTGCTTTCGCAATCAATCTGGCAACATCGATCGCAAGCGTTGGTACGAAGGTATGCCTCTTCTCGCTGGAGATGACTGCTACCGAAATAGGACAGCGCATACTCGCGAGCGCGTCTGCCGGCGCTTCAAGCGGCTTGACCATCGGAGCCATCAGGGATGGGCTTATCAAGGAGGGCGACCGCGCCCTGGCTGAGAACATCGTGGCATCCGTGAGTGCTCTGCCAATCGACATCGACGACACGCCCGGAACGACCGTCGCGTCCATTCGCGCCAAGGCGAGGCGCATGCTTCGCGGGCAAGGAAAGGGAATCATCATCGTCGACTACCTGCAGCTGGTTGATGATCCCAAGGGAAGCAAGTTCGAGAGCAGGAACGTTCAGATCGGCAAGATCTCCCGTTCGCTCAAGATCCTCGCAAAGGAGCTTAACGTTCCCGTCATTGCGTTATCACAGCTTTCTCGGCAGGTTGAGAATCGCGTCGGAAAAGTGCCCCAGTTGTCTGATCTTCGCGACTCCGGCTCGATCGAACAGGACGCCGATATCGTTATGTTCTTGGACCGTTCAGCCGACGATCGAGAGGCGAACATGGATGGACGTCCGGCCAAGGGCATCGCGAATGTCATCGTTGCTAAAAACCGAATGGGGGCGACCGGGACTGTTGAGTTCGTCTTCAAGCCGGAGTACTGCCGGTTCTACGTTGCCGCAAGAAACGTAGCGCGATAATGCGGTGTATTGTGTACTCATGCAACGTTGCATGAGTACGCTTTTGCCCAATTTCTAGAAGATCTATCGCAATAGATGGATTGAAAAAGGGGGATCCATATGTATGGACCGGTGAGCAAGGACGGGCCGTCGATGGAGTTTGGCGAGGTCGGCGAGGAGATCAAAGATGAGGCACGGCGCCGGGTGGTGGAAGAAATCGTCGCAAAGCTCAAGGTCGATGCCGACGATGTCACCGAGATCACTGGAACCCCGGTCGAGGAAATTGATCCTTTCTGGAGCAAAGAGAACCAGAAACACCTAGAGGTAGCTGCAGAAAGGCTTGATTCCGGTAAGGGAGAGATGCACGAGCTCATCCCTTTAAATGACTGAAGCCGCCCCTACTAGGGCGGCTTCAGCTGCTGGGAGAAAACCCCAAACTGTTTCCATCCGCGCAGGGCGCCGGCTCTGCCAAGCCTATAAGCGCTCCCGTGCGCTATATGCATCCTACATTCTTATAGGCTTTCTTTTAGTGCAAGCTTCATAGTTCAACCTGCAATTGTCCCAATGAATTACCTGCAATTGTCCCAATGAATTACCTGCAATTGTCCCAATGAATTACCTGCAATTGTCCCAACGCAGCAGATAAACAGTATAATTTCTCTGTTTAAGAAGTGGGGTGCACTAGTGAATAGATATATAGACCGATGCGTCGATCGGCTGATCGAACGAGACCTCGTCATTTTCGGCGCGGTACTTGTTCAGGGACCGAAATGGTGCGGGAAGACGACGACGGCGCACCGCTTTGCGGAGTCATCGCTTTCTCTCTCCGATCCCGCTGGCGGCTTCGCGGCGCTTCAACTCGCTCGCCTCGACCCGGCTCAGGCGATAACCGGTGCGGCGCCGCGACTCATCGACGAGTGGCAGGAGGAGCCGAAGCTATGGGACGCAGTGCGTTTCGAGTGCGATGCGAGGGGAGGGGAACCAGGGCAGTTTATCCTTACCGGCTCGGCGACGCCGAACGATGCGGACCGACCGATGCACAGCGGCGTCGGGCGCATCTCCCGCCTGCGGATGGACACCATGACGCTTTCCGAACTTGGCGTCTCGTCTGGTGCGGTTTCGACCGGTGCGCTGTTTGCAGGCGATCCCGTTAAAACATCGCTTGGGTCCATCGATGGCATCAGCGGTGTTGCCGATATTCTCTGCCGCGGCGGTTGGCCTCAGGCGGTCGGTAGGACGACCGCCGAAGCGATGCGGATATCGGCTGCCTATATCGATGGCGTGTGCGAATCCGATGTCTCAAGAATCGACGGAGTGAGACGCGACCCGGAAAAGGTCAGGTCCCTGCTCTGCTCGCTCGCTCGCAACGAGTCGACTCTTTCCGGCACGAAAGCCATTGAAAGGGATCTGGACGGCGACATATCGAAGAACACAATTGCGAGTTACATGGACGCGCTGCGACGGATCAACATCGTCGACGACATCCCGGCGTGGCACCCGGCGCTCAGATCCCCGGTGAGGTTGCGCCAGGGCGCTAAGCGACATCTCGCGGACCCCTCACTCGCCGTGGCGCTGCTCGGCGCGAATCCCGAGTCGTTGACGGCCGACCCGAAGACCCTCGGCCTGCTCTTCGAGTCCATCGTCCTGCACGATCTCAAGGTCTATGCGGCGGTCAACGACGCCTCCGTCTCGCATTACCACGACGCCGACGATCTGGAAGTCGATGCCATCGTCCACAGGCGCGACGGGTCATGGATCGCGGTCGAGGTCAAGCTGGGAAGCCCGCAGGTGCCGGAGGCATCCGAGAACCTGCTTCGCCTAGAGCGGAAGCTGGTCGAGCGCGGGGAAAGACCGCCTGCGGCTAAGCTCATCGTCATCGGGTTCGGGATGCCTACCCACACGACGCCGGACGGCATCACCATCGCACCCATCGATACGATCGGCATCTAGCGCGCAGCGTATCGGCAGCCACTCCTGCCATACCTTTCGGTACACGCGGGTGATTTGCAAGTACCGACTATTAGCTGTATCGTCCGCAAGTCCTGTCTAATAGTCACTAATAGTGACGGTCGGGCAACGAGTTCGGGCTATTAGCCTCAATGTCTCCTATCCTCGGCCTGCTTCTTCTTGCATTGAAGCCTGAACCAGGTTCAGTTGACATGGTTAAAAACGAGGGGCGACGCTTTTGCGTCACCCCTCGTCCCGGCCGGGTTGCTTTAGTTGTACACACGGTAGTTACACTTGAACTGGGTTATGTGTCCATAGCTGGAGCGGTACCAACCCGATGTATAGCTGATTACTTCTGGGCCTAGATATTCGTATCTCTTGTTGTAGCGAAGCTGACGGTAGGTCGTGTCGTACTCTGCTACGTAAAACGTGTCTCCAGAGAAGGCTTTGTACCGGTCTTTAACCGTCGAAGCCATGTACGCTGGTTCGACATCGCCTTTCTCTCCGTTGAGCGCATAGACGGGTGCCGCGATTCCGCATAAAGCCGTTGCCACGAGGATGGCGTAGACAGCCATGCGCGACGCATTGGACTTCAGCTGTTCAAATAGTTTCATGTCATTCACCTGCCTCGTATGTATCGAGGTATTCCTGCTTGAGCGTCTGCGAGGACGACTTGATCTTTTCCACGAGCGTGCCGGCCTCGATGAAGTAGAACGAGTTGGTGAGGTCTGCCAGGTCGTCGAGCAGATGGCTTGAGATGAGCACGCTTCGCCCCCGCGCCACCTCGCTGCGCATCGCGTCGCAGGAGGTTTTCCGCTTTCCCGGATCGAGGCCGTTCAGCGGTTCATCGAGGATGAGGTACGGGCAACCGGTCGATATCGCCATGGCAAGCTTTACCTGCTGCTTCATTCCCGTCGAGAGTTTACGGGTCGGCTTGTCGAGATATGGGGAGATTCCGAGGGAGTCGCAGAGCGAGTCGATGTCGGCGGCCGATTTCCACGCCTCCCTAACGAATGCAAGGTGCTCGATGGCCGATAGCGTGGGATAGAGATCCGCGCCGCCCGAAGAGCTCAGGTAGACGAGTTCTGCGAATTCGGCTGATCGACGTTGGCAGATTCCGTCTGCCGCCAGGCTTCCCGAGCGGATGCGGGTGGGAAATTGGCCCGACAGCGCTTCAAGAAGGGTGGTTTTCCCCGAGCCGTTGGGGGCAACGAGGCCCGCCGCCGTTCCCGGGCTCAGGAAAAGCGACCCGATCGAAAGTATCGTCGTGCTCCCGTATCCCACGCTCGCGTCCAGAAGCTCGAGCCCATGGTGCTTTTTCGCGGGTCCAGGCTGTTTGGGGGAACGTGCCGCAACGGCGCCGACCGTAAAAAAGACCGCGACGTATACCAGGGCCACGGCAAGCATCGATGCGCCGCCCGAACCGGAGCCAATGAATTCTGTCGGGAAGCATCCTACGTAACCCGTTGCCTCGATAGGCGAGAACACGGCCAGCGGCAGGAGCTCGAGCGCGGCATTATGCCCCAGTGCCGAATCGGACAGTAACGGGAATGCCGGGGCCGCGACAAGCAGCGCGGAGGCAAGGGGGCCCGCGAGGACGCGCCTCGTTGCGGTCGATAGGACGGCGGAGCAAACGGATATCAAGGTTCCGCCCGCAAGCAGCGCGAGAAGCAGGGTCGTGAAGACGTCTCCCGCGGTCGTGGTGGCAAGCGCGCCGTCATGGAAGAAGGCGATCGGGTACCCAATTTGCCCGAAGCCGTTTAGGGCCAAGGCGTAAATGCCCCCGGGTGCGAGGCCGGCGAGGAGCATCGCGGTCCCCGCGGCGATTATCGAAAACACGATCTGGATAAGGCGCCGGAATTTGGGCACGGGCGCCTTCGCCGCCAGGGTCGCAGGCCTTGTGGCGCCGAGCACGAGTATCGACGAGAGAAGGAAGGGGATGAAGGGAAGGAAGGACGGCGCCTGGGCAATGGCGTAGGGCAGGAAGGAGAGGAACGGCAGGTCGTTTGCGGAGGCCGGGATATCCGCGATGCCGGAGCTGCTCAGGGCGCGGCAATATGCGAGCTATGCGTCATTGGTCTCCTGGTCCCCCACGATGGACCCGGATTGGAAGCCCTCGTCCATGAGCGCGTAGTAGCTCTCGGCAGAGTCGAGAAAGGCGGCGTCGGTTTGAGCGGCGAGGGCGGCGTTCGCGTATCTTGCAAGCTCCGCGTCAGCTTGCTGCTCTGGAGATAGGTCTGTGCCGCTGGCCTGGGGCGCGCGCGTATTGAATGCGTCGACAAAGCCCTGCATGCCCTGCTTCATAAAGAAGGGCCCGTAGATGGGTGAATTGAACGCAATGGGGATGGAGAAGGCTGCAGCGAGAACGAGCGTAGAGATCCATACGGCCTTGTCTCTTAGGATTAGTTTGAGAAGAAGTCGACAGTACATTTGGAAGCACCTACGTTCCTCAAAGAATTGTTAGATTAAAAGTAACAGACCGGATGAAGATGCGTGCGACGGGGGCGAGGAGAATGGCTGAGCGGTATCGATACGCGGGTTCAACGGTATTATATTGACCACATAGATTATCAAAACCGTCGTAAAACCCCTGGTTTCAACTACGGGGAGTGTCAACGGTATTCACTTTTTCAGCAATGCCGTATTTACGTAATGTCGTTATTGCATAGTTCTGTTATTTCGTTTTGCCGTGTGCCGGGTTTTAGGGCAGAGCCCTAAATCGTACGCCGCCGGGCAAAACGCAGTTTTGTACGGCGGCGTACGACTCTTGCGGAACCGAACTATGACACAACGCAACTGTGTCATAACGTAACTACGTAGTAGCGTAGCTGTGCGATAACGCGATTACGGCAAATCGAAATAACAGAACAACGTGACTGTGGAATAGCAGAACAATTGAACATTGAACTAATCGCGCCTGAAAATTTTCCGCAAGTGTCGTGCGCCGCCGTACAAAGCCCGGCGGCGCACTAGGGCTCTGCCCTAAAAACCCGGCGCCCTTGGCGGCGTTAAAAAGTGACGCAATAACGTTGTTACGTTATTGCGTTATTACACAGTTCGGCAGTCACACTTTTACATTGTTGCGGCATGACACAGTTACGCAATGTCTCCGGTGCGTCTCGGTAAAAGGTTCGCTACCGGACAGCCACCGGACACCGAGGCGATCTAAGCGCGGCGATGGTTTGCCGTGAAATGTGCTGTGAGATGAAAAATCTCGCAAGAGACGCGAACTTGTACCTCCATCGTAAATGTGTGTACAAATCTGCCGCCGACCCGGGCGGTTCGGCGCTTGCCAGGGCTCCGCCCTTGGACCGGGGGAAGGACACTCGCGCGCCTTGTTATTACGATAACGGACAAGGGAGAAAAGGAGCCGGTTTTCAAATTATTACGATAAAAGACACGGGTACGGCGGTGTGCGCGGTGGTGCCTGCGGGAGATTATTACGATAACGGACGCAGCGGCAAACCCTGAATCGCGCCCCTGAGACGGTGCAAAATGGCCTTGTGAGGCCATTTTGCACGCCAGCTTCGTTCAACGTCAGACATTCAAGATGTCAGACGTTGAACCTGCGGCAAAGCCGCAGCTGGGGCCACTAGTGGCCTGAAATCGCTCGCGTCACTCGCTTGTCCCACGCGTAGATGTCCGACAGTGCCGTCAGACATTGTCAAGCCAATGCTTCACAGGGATTTCTTTACAGAATTCGTATCATTCTCGCTGCTTACCCTCTTGTACATTAAACCCTTAAAGTTCATGAAGGAGCAGAAGCATGTATGTTGATGCATGGGGCTCGATCCTGTACAAAGATATCGGTATATCTCCATTGCCAGCGCAGTTCCCACAAGAGTGTTCGTAAAACAAATTGACCCCTTTGGCACGGGCATGCGGACTATGTTCTCTTCGGCTCGCTGGAGGAAAGAGAGATAGGATTTCATATCGCTCTGCTTTTCGAGAATAGGACCAATTTCCCCATCAGCTACTCCAACAGCACAAAATGCACAGGGGATGTCCTTTTCTATACATGCTTCAAGAACTATTGACCTGGGATTGACCCCCTCCCCACTGTCTGCAGCGCAAACAAGCATTGAAGTCCTCGAAGGAACGCAACGCATGAGTTCTTCGGCAGAGCGGACGTAAGACGCAACTGGATTAAGCGAAAGATCCGGATAGCGATTAACAAGTGTTTTGGAAACTGCCTCTACTTTTGCTTCTCCTATTTCGTCGGGACCAACAAGAAACTGACGATTTACGTTTGACCTCTCAACTCGATCTCCGTCGATTAATGTAAAATGCCGAACTCCAGCAGCAGCCAAATGCTCCGCCACCACCTGCCCTATGCCGCCCATACCAACGATGGCAAGATGAACGGCGCCGATTTGCTTAAGTAACGTCAGCGGAGCGTCGGAATAATAAGACAAAAAGCGAGCTGTCCTCGAGTGGGGTGATTCCAGCTCGTATTCTTCAGTCTCTAGAAAACCAAGTTCGTTGAGCCTTAGCAAGAATCGTTGCTCGCGAGCTTCAAGGTTCGTCTCATCTATCATATTTTGTTTGGCGAGCTGCTCAAAAAGATTTGTACTCAAATCAGAGATTTTGACCCTCACTCGCGATTTTAATCCTTGCAATATAAGTTCGTTGGAATCTCTCCTGATATAAGCACTATCGTTCCAATAGAACATTTAATACCCTTTCCCTCAAGCCTTCTTCTGGAAAAGTGTTTCGCATGAAGAAGGCGCTGGAGAGTCGTCCGATCGGCAGAAAACACGCAGCCTCGCCAAACAGTTCGACGGCTCTCTCGTTAAACGCCTGGCGCGAAATCATGCCAGAAAAATACCTGCTCAAAACCGATAAATACTTTTGGAGACGCATTCGGTTGCCCAAGCCCGTCAGTAGTGCGAGTTGATAGTAGATAAAAATAGGGTCATTGAAAGTATTCGGAATTAAAAGCAGGTGCACATCCGCCCAATCCGATTGAGGAGAGAAATAATCACTCGACATGAGTTTTGGATGATACCTGCCTGACGATGCTAATTGAAGCGCTATAAGTTTTACAATCTTTTTATTGGGGTAGTATTTGTCGTATGAAATTGATAATTTCGCAGTTATCTCTCTTTGTTCATCGGATTTATTCACGCCGTAATCGAAGGAAGGATCTTTCAGTTTCGGCGACAGAAGTCTTCTGATTGCCTCTGTGTCAACGAGAGAGAGGATGTTCCTACGTCCTTCTTCGTCGGCGAAATAGGGAGAGTGCTTGTTTGAAAAAACGATAACAGCCTCTATGCCAGATAATCCATGGTGCAGCCGCGCGCTCTTGCAATAGCGCTCAATTAATAAGGGCATGTTTGTATTGCAGCTTGCCATGGTTCTTCCGAGAAGAAAACACAAGACGTCAATCCATCTATTCTCGATGCGCTTTATCGTCATAGTCTGAGTGCACGCAGCGCTGCTCAGTTTGACTTCCTGCCTTCCGATTTGCGTAACAGAAAAATCATTGACACAAAAATAGTGAGAAGAGAGGAGATGTAAAAATGGTCCCACCCTTCCTCCGGTCCGGAATGCAATGGACAGCGACTTTGCATGATTGCTTAGCGAATAGCAGTGACCATCAATTACATCTATTCTCAAAAAGAAAGTCTTTAGAAAGCCGCTGCAATTGTGATGGACGTAGTCAAGCTTCCTCCCCAACTCGACAATATGCTCATTATCATGTCGACTTGTAAACCTAATCGTCCTGTCATCATATTCAACTTCGAAAAAAGGGGAATGAGGGCATCCCGATGCATCGAGTATTACTGGAACCCCGGCGATACGCTGAATGATTTGTGACGAATAGTCATGTCCATCAAGAAGGCTCGACGCTTCGGGCAGCTCGTCAATCGATATATCAATTCTTGGAGACATGTATTCCTACCATTTTTAAAGAAACAACGGCGGTAATTGCTATCGCGATTGCGCCAATAACACCGAGCGCTATCTGAATGGGATATAACCCCAACACATATCCAAATATGGAGAAAAACATTGCAGAAAAGAGAGCCCTTACCAGAGACGCGACGGAAAGGATCGTCGCGCGGAGATCGTCCGCTATCGCGTCTTGGATTAAGTTTTCCGAAGTGATGTACACCACTTCTGGGAGAAAACAAAGCACCATGCTAAGGCCAAACAAACACAGCGGATTTGAAGCGAACCACGGAAGAATCATGAAAAGACCGGCCTCGATTAGCATCGAGCCGAGCATGGTATTTCTTTTCCCGAAACGCGATGAGAAGAAATCTGCTGTAATGTAGGCCGTCGCATTTACTGCATAGGATGCACCGAAAAAGATTCCTATTATGGAGACGGGAGCATCAAATGCGTCGAATACCAACTGATTCAAGTTGTAATAACTCCCATAGAATCCATCGAGCATGCTTGTGCCGATTAGAAGAAGCAACACCGCAAAAGCGGATTCTCCAATGCACCAGGTTTCGCGTCTGAAGACCTTGGCTACGTCAAACCTTTCCTCCCCAGAGTTTTTGGAATGGGTCGTCTCCATCCTCTCAATGGGATACAGAAGGAAAAGCTGCAGGAGATAGAAAACGGAAACGCATACGTAGAGGGCACTCCAAGATACTTGGGCAATGAATGATCCAAGTACGATTGCCACTCCCGTCGCGATTGATTGCGCGGCAAGCAGCCGAGCGTTGATGGTGAGGAAGCGCTCTCCTTGACCGGCATTTCGGGCAATTTCATATAAAAGTGCTTGTTCGGATCCCGATTGAAGGGAGTAGGCGAGTGCCTCAACAAGGGAAAGCGCGACGAGAAAGGGGCCTGAGAGCAACAGCATGCCAGCCGTATGGAAGAAAAGCAGCAGCACGCCCACTTGAATCGAGAACTTCTTTCCAAAGAAATCGCCTATCAGCCCTGTTGGCAGCTCGAGGACGACCGTTGCAATGTTAAACAGGGCTTGATAAAGCGCGATTTCCGTGACAGACATTCCTTTCTCCGCAAGGAAAAGTAGAAACACTCCCCGATTTAAAACAAATCCCGCGAGAACGAAAAAGGCGGAATAGATGTGCAGCTGCGCAGTGGCATTCTTATTCATTTGGCACTCCTAACGACTATTTTTGTCGGGGTGCTCGCCACTGATTCGAAGCCTGAAATGTTCATAGTCTCAATGAAGAGCTGATAAAGCTTTTGAACAGGGTATCGATAGAATAGGACATCCTGCACTCTTTCTTCTCGACGAACTATTGCCAGCCGGTCGATTTCGAAACAAGAAACCGCATAATACACACCAGCTTGATCTAGAGTTGCCGTATAGCTTTCTGCAACGGCAAATGCATCACGATCGCGACACATTTCAAAAATATCTTCAATGCTTCTACCATCTCGATGAATCATAAGGTAGGTTGCGAATTTAAAATGGTTTATCAAATCAAAATACGTATCGGCACGCGCGAGCACGTCAAGAATGTCGTAATTTTCATTTCTGACTGTGTACAGATGATTGAAATGAAGAGGTGACAGGCTGTTTGGGTCAATTCCGGCAGCAAGTAAATCTAAGTAATACTGAGATTCTTTTACGATGATATAATCCTCTTTATTCACCCCTTGAGCAACATCAGTAAGAGGCTCTGGGCTCATATAGGAAAAGTCAACGTTTGACATAAAACTGGTCGACGCGACTTCTTGAGCAAGGGCAAGGGTGTCGAGTACTTCGGAATATGTTTCTTCTGGAAAACCGATGATAAAATTGGTTTCGAATCTCATGCCAGAGGAAATGATGGATTTTACGGTAGGAATTACTTTTTTAAGATTCAAGTTTTTCCGGCAGATTCGCTGTATTCTTTGCGAGCCAGTTTCCAAGCCAACAAATACGGAGATACATCCGGTTGCCTTAAGTAGGCCAATGATCTCGGGAGTTATCGTATCGATTCGTCCCTCACAGTTGTATTTGAAATCATAATTCATTGCATATTTTTTGACTGCAAATTCAAAGAAGTACTTGTGCGATGCTAAAAAGTTATCATGATTATAGTTAATTGAAGAAAGAGTGCCGGTTTTTGCCATGCAATCGTAGACACGCTGCGAGGTTTCGAGCAGTTTGTCGACATTAAGAAATCGCGCTTTCTGACCGAGAAGCACTCTGGATGAGCAATAGTAGCAATTAAACGGGCAACCTCTACCTGCCTCAATGTTGACCACGTTCATGCCGTATGAATTGGAGTAGTCGAGTTCCGGAAGGTTGTTAATGTCGTATTCAATCAACTCGCATAATCCAGAATCCCCGGTTTTAGAAATCGAATTTTTAGGTAAATCGCCCTGAGCGCCGCAAGCAATATATTCGAGTAGAAGCGGGAGGGTTTCTTCCCCATCAAAAATCGATAGAAAGTCAACCTCGGGACAATCCTGAAAAACCATTTCTCGAAGTGAAGTAATCTGGGGACCACCAAATATGATAACCGATTCGGGATGCGCCCGTTTAATAATCTTCGCTATCATGATGCCCCAGATATAAGAGGCGTTCATGATCGAAACACCAAAAACATGGGAGTCGATTGCTTTTATTTCGTCGGAGAACCACCGATAGATTTCTTTTGAAAAAGTCTTTTCTTCTTCGAGGAACTTACGCTGAAAGTCAATAACGTGAGTTGAAAATCCCGCTGCTTCAGAAACGGCCCTTAGATTCAAGATGGCCAGATTATCAACAAGGGTCTTCCTGTAGTGATTCACCGGATTGATCAGAGTGAAATCAACCTTCAACTTGAGCTCCTTTCTTTCGGGCGAATAGGAATCGCCTCCGTCACATTAAACGGAGGCGATTGTGTTATCAGACCTTAGCAGCGGCGCTGTATAACCTGATCAACATCAATGCCGAAGTCCAGAAGTTCTTCAACAGTGATCTCGATGTCGGAAGCCGATTTATCGCTGGCCAGCTCGATTTCCTCTTTCTCCATTTTCGTCACCTCCTTTTCATGTATGAGTTAAAAAAACTAGTGGCTTTCTGGAAACAGCCAGGATCAATGCTAAACGATGATTTTAGATTCAACGTCGGGACCGGTTGTTTTTATGAATATGATGCCCATGACCGATTTCACCGAGCTCGTGAAGCTCCTGACCGCTACGGTCTCGCTCCTCACGGCCCTTGTCGGCCTTTCCAAGGCACTCAAGCAGGGCTCGAAGCCCAAAAAGAAAGGCCACCGTCGCTAAGACGATGACCTAACTTTCTAACGCAACGGCTCTGCCCAGCTCACTACAACTTGGGCTGCCGTCGGCACCATTCTACCCGCTTGACATTGCTGTTGTCGATGCGCCGTATCAAGAATCCACGGCAGCTCTCGTGGTTGCAAAACGGCCCAACAAATAGCGGCTATTAGTCAGTTCGGCTGTCTAAAAGGCCTAATAGTTGCCAATAGTGGCCAGTTGGCAACGGATTTGGGCTATTAGTTCTAACAGTGCCTATACTATGACCCCACAAACGGGACACGGTTTTCTGCCCGCACGAGGTTTTAAAGTTTTAGCTGGAACAATCCGGCAGATTGGAGCACAGAACATGAGGTTCGAACGCCTCATGTCGCTCAAAATACGTCTCCTCAATTGCGCAAAGGAGAACGGTATTTAGCGACAAGGAGACAATGGAATGATCTGGTTCACCAGCGACACGCACTTCGGGCACGAGAACGTCCTGAAGTTCACGGACCGGCCGTGGGAGACGATTTGGCAGATGAACGATGCCATCGTCGACAACATCAACGGCAGGGTCGCCGTGGATGACGAGCTCTACATCCTGGGGGATTTCTCATTCAAGATGACCGCCCAGGACGCATACGGGCTGCGTAAGCGGATCGCCTGCAGGCGCATCCACCTCGTCCCGGGAAACCATGACAAGGACTGGACCCAGCCGGCGGTCGCGGGCGCGTTCACCGTGGAACCGCCGATCTGCGTGCTCAAGATCGACGGGCAGAAGATCGTCCTGTGCCATTACCCCATGGCCGACTGGCAGGGCATGAGCCATGGATCGTGGCACCTCCACGGGCACATCCACAGCAGCGGCGGCGCGTACAACGAGTTCAACCGCAAGCAGGGGCTCCTGCGCTACGACGTGGGCTGCGACGCCAACGGGCACTCCCCGGTGAGCCTCGACGGGCTGAGGGAGTGGTTCGCCGGAGTCGACGAGCCGTGCGGCCGGGTGAAATGGCCCTGGTGGGTCAACGAGACCGGCGACAGGCAGGTCGAGCGCGAGCTGGCGGCGTACAAGAGGGAAGAGGTGGTCCGATGACGGTCTATGTGACGGGCGACATCCACAGTGGGCTCGACATGCAAAAGCTCCGCGACTGGGAGCTCGGCGGCAGTCTTACCAGCGACGACTATCTCATCGTCGCCGGCGACTTTGGCTTTCCGTGGGACTTCTCTGCCGAGGAATGCGCCGACATCGCCTGGCTGGAGTCGCGCCCCTACACGGTACTGTTCGTCGACGGCAACCACGAGCGCTTCGACCACTGGGAGGAGCGCCCCATGGAGCCGTGGCACGGCGGGCTGACGCAGCGCCTGTCGGACACCTCGCCCATTCGGCGCCTGACGCGCGGCGAGGTCTTCGAGCTCGACGGGAAGACGGTCTTCACCATGGGCGGGGCGACGAGCGTCGACAGGGCGTACCGCATCCCGTACAGCTCGTGGTGGCCGCAGGAGCTGCCGGACGAGCGCGATTTCGATGCCGCACGGGCAAGGCTCGACGAGGTCGCCTGGAAGGTCGACTGCGTCATCACCCATACCTGCTCGACGCGCATGCTCTCGCCGACGCTCTACCCGGACCCAGGCTGGGAACGCCCTGATGTGGACCGGCTGACCGGATTCCTCGACGAGCTCGAGGACCGCCTGGACTATAAACATTGGTATTACGGCCATTTTCACCGAGACGGCAACCCGGACGAGCGTCATACCGTGCTGTACGACCGGATCGTGAGGCTCGGGGACAAACTCCTGCCGTGGGGTGCGTACTGATGGCTATCTATGTGACGGGCGATGTGCACGGCAGGGCCGAGTACGGGTCCAGCCGGTTTGCCTTCAAGAATTGGCCGCTGGGCCGGACCCTGACGCGCGATGACGTGGTGATCGTGGCCGGCGACTTCGGCTTTGTCTGGGATGGATCCAACGCCGAGAAATACTGGCTTGACTGGTTCGAGTCGAAGCCGTGGACCACGTGTTTCGTAGACGGCAACCATGAGAACCACCATGCCCTGGCTGGGCTGCCGGTGCTGGAGTGGAACGGCGGGCTCGTCCATGAGGCGCGACCGCACGTGCTGCACCTCATGCGCGGAGAGGTGTTCGACATCGCGGGAACCACGGTCCTCACCATGGGCGGTGCCACGAGCAACGACAGGCAGTATCGCAAGGAGGGGAGGAGCTGGTGGCCCGAGGAGATGCCGAGCGAGGAAGAGATGTGGCAATGCCGCACCTCGCTCGACCGCGTGGGCTGGAAGGTCGACTACGTGGTGACTCACGAGGCTCCTGCCGACCTGGCAGAGAAGCTGTGCCGGGAGCGGGAGCGCGAGTATCTGGACGACCAGCTGCAACGATTCCTTGCCGAGCTCGACGGGCAGCTCGGCTACCGCGCCTGGTTCTTCGGCCACTACCACGGCGACGAATGGCGCGACGACAGGCACCGCCTTATCTACCGAGACATCGTGCCGATCGAAAATGCTGCGCCCGGCTCTAGAAACCCTCTAGAAATGCTCTAGAAGGTTTCTAGAAATTAGACGCTTTGCGGCCTACTCCAATTCAAAGGTCTGGTCGAGGGAGTTCGACCCGGCGCCCATCCCGTCGACTTTCACTTCGATGGGAGACATGTCGTTGAGGTCAAAAATCGACACACCGTCGCATTCGCCTCCCGGCGCAAGCCCTTGCGAAGAGAAGCGGTCTTCCTGCAAATCGGCGGCAAACCCGCGAGATAGCATCTGCTTATTTTGATAAGCCGTGATGTAGCTACCAACAGCGCATGAATCTGCCGATCGGTTGTTAATGGCGTGCCAGCGAACAGCGGCAACCTTCCCGCCATCGCCAGCCAAGGAATCATGCACCTCGACGCCGGTGACTGAATACTCCATCTTGCCGTAAACCCCGTCTTCCTGCGCGTTATCAGAATCAGCGACCTGAACTGCCGTCTGACGATCGTCTGCCTGGCTGCACCCAGAGGTCATAACTAGGGCGGCTGCCAGAACACCAGCAGCCCCAAAGTTCCGAGCTAGGTTGATTGCCTTTTTAACGGAGAGATGTTCCATCGACTACTCCAAACTTAATTGTTTTTGAATGCCATCAGCCAAACAGCCAAGCCCCAATGAGCATGACCACTGAAACTGCTGCAAGCGAAGCCCAGACGGCATTTTGACGGGTGATGACACCGCTGATGGTGAGCGCATTTGCGCCGGCACCATCAATGACAGTCCAGACAAGTGCCGTGACCAAAAAGACGACTAGCCCTGCCGTTATCAACTCACGGCGAGACGGCCTTAGCTTGTCGGACATATCTACTCGCCCCTCGTCTGGGTCATGACCTCGACCTTGGCCTCGGCCACGGCCGCCCGCTGCTCGGAGGCGGCGAGGCGGTCCTTGAGGGCGGCGACCTCGGCCATCAGGTCACGCTGGGCGAGGAGGGAGACGTTGAGATCGGCCTGAGCCTTGGCCGCAGCGTCGACCGCGCCCCTCATGCTTTCAATTCGATCGTCTTTTGCGGCTGATTCTGCCAAGAGCTGATTGTTCTCGGAATCGAGCTTCTTGAGCCGCGAGAGGTAATCGGCGACGGTGGCGTGGAGCTCATCGTTCTCAATCTCCAAGCTCGCAGTATCCAGCTCGAATTTCTCTTTGATGGCGGCGACCTGCTCGACGCAATTAGATTTGATGCTCTGAATCTGTTCCGTTGCACTTTTCTTGGCGGCGTCGGCGTCCTCGCGGGCAGCACGAGCCTCCATCGCGGCGGCTTCGGCAGCGCCCACGATGATGCGCTTGACCCGCTCGACCGCCTCATCGAGGACGGCCGATGCGTCGAGCGCAGCCTTCACGCCGGGAGTGGCGTTAGGGTGGTAGCCGTCGACCAAGCGGGCGACGGTATCGGCCTGCGAGAGGCCAAGGCTCGTGCTGATGTCCTTTATGGCGTCACGGGTCTCCGATGAGACATTCAGACTGGTCATTTTCTTTTCGGACTGGACTTGGTTTTCGGCCATGATGCGGCACTCCAATCAACAACGGGCATGGCTCCGCCACGCCGTACGGCTGGGAACAAATACGCGGCCGCTGTTGAGTTGTGTTCGTCCTGCGATCGGTGAGTTCTAAAAGGCGTCTCAAGTCATGCGTTCACGCAGGTTTTCGGTTAGAGAAATACCGCACCCTTATATAGTAACGCCGCCGCACTCAGGCCTATTAGGCAAATCGCGAAACGACAGACGGACTTATTTCCTGACGCCCACCAATCCGCGTTCACGAAGGATGCGGTACAGCGTTGATTTGGAGACGCCAGTCGCAGCGCAAATATCGGGAATAGGAGTCTCTCCTCCAAGATAGAGCCTTACTGCGGCATCGGCTTTGACGCCGGCAGTGCGAGGCCTGCCACCCACGTTGCCGCCGTGGCTCCGTTTGACGGCGATACCCTCGGCCTGGCGTTGCCTGATCAGATCTCGCTCAAGTTCCGCGGTGCAAGCATGGGTGCCAAGCACGAAGCGCCCGAATGCGGTATCTAGATCCACGGGCTGTTTCAGGGACGTGAGCTTCACACCGAGGTTTCGAAACATAAGGTCATAGTTGAGCAGCTGCCTGGTCGATCTGGTCAAGCGCTCCCAGGATTCGACCACCACCTCGTCGCCCGCCCGCATCTTCTTGAACAGGCGCTTCTGCTGCGTCCGGTCGCCGTCCTGGGCACCCGTGACCTTGTCCTTGTAGATATGGCCATAGGCCACGCCAGCGTTCACCAGAGCCTCGATCTGGCGATCCAACCTCTGGTCTTTCGTGCTCACGCGAGCATATCCGTAACGTGTCATTTCAGCCTCCTGCCTCGTATTTGATTTTCCCATGGGAATTGACGCGGAGGTTTTGACACTGGGTTTTGGCACTCGACGTTCACGGCATCGAGGGTTCGATTTTCGAGTGCCCAGAGGCATACGTTTTGGAACTGGCTCCCGCGCAAACGGGTATAATCAACGTACTACAGTGTAATACGTTGATTGGAGCAACTATGGCCATGAGTGCCACTGCCATCAGGTTCGATGATGGCGAGAAGGACTGGATCCAGTCCTATGCGAGCGTCCTCGGCATGTCCTTTTCCGAATTCGTGAGGAACGCCGCCCTCGATAAGGTCGAGGAGGCAGCCGACATCAAGGCGTACAACGAGGCGCTGATGGAAGACGATGGCACCCGCTATTCGATGGATGACATCATGCGTATGGCAATGGAGGCCGAGTGAGCTTCAGCGTCGAATGGTCTAAGGCGGCGACCAAGCAACTCCTCAGCATCCCAAAGAAGCAGCGGCTCATAATCCTGTCCTGGGTTCAGGAGCACCTTGACGGATGCGAGGATCCGCGCCGCGCACCGAATGGAAAACAGCTTCAGGGCACCGATTCCGGTTGGCGCTGGCGCGTCGGTGTCTACCGCATCCTGGCAAGGATCGAGGATGGAAAAGCCATCATCGAAGTCGTAAGGGTGGGCCACCGCCAGGGTGTCTACAAGAACATGCCGCGGCTATGAGCACCCCAAAGTGCCGCCACGCAGCTCAAGGCCGAAAAATCAACCTCACCAGATGCGTTTTAAGGCACGGAAAAGGGGTGTCGTGAACATCAGCACCACCCTGGGTCTAATCGGCCCGTAAATCGAATCCTATTGAGCCGTTTACCTGCGGGTTTATGAACATACGCCACTGCCATACCTTAGGTGAGAATCGTGTCCGCACGGGGCGATATATTAAATAGAACACCCGAGGGAAAGGAATAGCCATGAGCGACACACAGGAAATCGTTCAACGACTCGAACATGAAATGGCCCTGCGAGCTGCCGCAGTTGAGAAGGTTGATGCTTTCAAGGCGCAGCTCAACCAAGCCATCAAGGCCTTCATGGCCGCCGATGAGGCGGTCCGTGGTCTCAACGACCATGACAGCATCGTTGACACCCAAATCGCCAATTCCATCGACGAGCATCTTCGCGCCATCGACATGCTCTGCCACTTCGGCATCGACGGTGGTTTCGGTAAGAAGCATCCGGTCAGGGAGGTTTAGACCGCTACATGTCCATGGTGTAAAGTAGAGAATGGTCGAATCCGAAGCAGTTCCCGGACAATTGGCGTCCGGCCAGACACTTCGGTTCGACCCTTTCTCATGTGCATGGCACATGTCAAGCCAGACTGATTCTGTGGGTATAGGGTGGCATTTCACTGAAGTCGGAAACTCCCGCAACCATTGATTAATTTCGATATGTCCGAAATTAATATTACGTACATGGGTAACAAGCGTATATGGGAGCTCTCAAGTAACCGAAGTAACCGAGCCGGGGCAAAAATTGGCAAGAAGACCCCGGTGAGAAGTTTGGAGGCGAAGATGAGTGCGATGGAAAACCTGTTTATTACTCGCAGGTCAATCCTGACGGCAGCCGCATTGGGCGGACTGTCGCTAATCACCCCAAATGGTGCATTTGCTGATGGTTGCGATTCTGAAACCGTAGAATTCCTAGCGTTCCCGGATCTGAGTGAATCTGATGTCGAGGCGATTGTGCGTCAACGTGCAGAGCAAGAAGCGGCCCTTATCATAGAAGAGGCGATGTCATCTGATGGTGTTGAGCCCTATGCGACACGCGGGCGCCCAAGCTACAGCACCGTATACGGGAGCGTGCAAACGAAAGCCAGCGGATGGCACGACGTTGCTGGGCAGCCCCCGGGGGGCGTTCACATCGACGGGGGCGGTTCCATAAACGTCCAGCCGTCTGGCGGCGGTTCGGTGAGTGTATCGGTGCCGCTCCCGAATGGTCTCGGAAGCATAGGCGTATCGATACCGCTGGCAAAGCGCAATCTGTCGGCGACTGGGTATTCCATTCACATCGACGGTGCCGGCTTTTGGAAAGCGACGGCGAACGTCGAGCACAAGGTTCAGCCGTTTGTTGTTTACGAGACCGTCAACGGCGTCAAGAAGGTGTACAAAAAAGCAGCGACGAATAACTTCTTCCGCCTTTCCTTGGGCAAGCGAAAAGTAGGATGACATGATGGGCAGGAGCTATGCAAAGATAGCGGCTGTTGGCCTTGCGATCGGTCTTGCAATGGCGCTGTGCGCATCATTCGCGACGTATAGGTCCGAGCAATCGTTTATCGATGGCGCTGAAAACGGGTTTGGCATAGACGGGATGTATGTCAGCGATGGCGCGACCGGGCCGTCTATGGCGATTCTCGCAGGCGAAGACATGGAATGGCAAATCTGTAATGGCGATGGCTCTTGCATGAGTGGTCGTTTGGCCGCAACGAGCGATCCGAATTCGTTCGATCTTCTCGACG
>ERZ827194.437-NODE-437-length-32258-cov-4.88864_pt1 | contig 32258 bp, 23 predicted proteins | sample MGYA00519777_ERZ827194 | MGnify/ENA primary metagenome ERZ827194 (study PRJEB31778, sample SAMEA3449277) | human gut metagenome | biome: human gut; feature: human-associated habitat; material: faeces | place: United Kingdom | collected 2010/2012 ...
GCACTCAATTACCATACACCTGACGAGCAGATTAATGAATTTATCCGCTTTTTCGGCAGACATATCGGTTCTGACAGAATATATATTTTCGAAGATTGTAAAGAAAGACATGGCACAGACAATACGTATGAATGGTGTGCACAGGGAGTAACTCCTGAGATAGACAGATTGCAGAATGTCGATATGGACGTAATAAAGTGGTGGTATGATACGTTTTCCAGGGGCGAAAGTATCATTATCACTGATATAGAAGATATCAAAGAAGAACATCGCGTATCATATGATATGTTAAAAGCGCAGAATGTGAGAAATGTGGTGGTATGTCCTTTGCGTTATAAAGATGAGATAAGTGGTTTTTTCGGTGTGGATAATCCTCCAAAGAGTGATTACAGGGGACTTACTACTTTTCTGGATATGATAGGAACGCTTCTTATCTCATTTCTGAAATTGCGTAATTCGTTTATAAAGTCAAATAAAGAGGCAAAGCTCAGCAGTTATTCGTCGCTTTCCAAAATCTATGCATCTATGTATTTGGTTGATGTGCAGACAAAAAGATATCATATTATAAAAATGACAGATCAGATTGCGGAATATTTGGGAAAAGATTTTAAAATGGGAGAATATGAAATCAGAGATGGTTTTTGCGGACATATCAAGAATATCGCTGAGAAAATGTGTACGGAATCACAACTTCAGGAATCACTGGAGTTTGTAGATATCAGTACGCTGGAAGAACGGCTTCTTGGAGAAAACAGCATAACACATGAATTTACAGATAAAATATCAGGCTGGAACCGAAGCAGATTTATTCCTGTAGACTACGATGAAGATGGAAAACTTCTGCATGTACTTTTCTGTATTGAGTGTATAGAAGAAGAAAAAAAGCGTGAGAACAGGCTGATTTATCTGGCGCAGACAGATCTTATGACAGGATTATGTAATCGTGGAAGCGGAGAAAAAAAGATTACTGAATTTTTAAAGGAAAAAACAGGAGGATTGCTTTGCCTGGTCGACTGTGACAAATTTAAATCCATCAATGACAATTACGGACACTCTGTAGGAGATAAGGTGATCATAGCCATTGCGGAGAAACTACAGAAAACATGTCGTGACAGCGATGTGGTTTTGCGGCTCGGAGGTGATGAGTTCGCCATGTTTATACCGGGAATGCTGGAACAAAGGGTAGCAGAGAAATTTTTTGAGAGATTTTTTGAAAATATCCGACAGATTGATATCATAGAGATGCAGGGAAAGAGCATAGAAATAAGTCTAGGTGCGTGTTTTTATAATGGATATGAAGAGGTTTCTTTTGATCAGCTGTACAGAAAGGCTGACAGGGCAATGTATCAGAGTAAAAAGCAGAAAGGCTGCAGTGCTGTAATCTACGGAGAGGAGATGTAAAAAATTTCTGAGAGACTTCGATGTAGAGTTACGTAGCGAAGCGGAACAAAAGAAGGGATATATGAAAGAAAAGAAAGTAATTGATTACACCAGAACCCATCGTCGTATATTTGGCAGCTAAAAACATTGGAACCGGAGAGATCTACATGCCCGGCATTACAGAAATCACAGCGGACATGGACGGTTATATCATAATATATGGACGGAGCATGGACTATGAACTGCATACATATAAGACACATAAGACAGCAGGGGAATTATTTATTGAGTTGGCGGCCCATGCCGGACAGGGATTATTTGGTTATGAGCCGTGGATCGAAGCGGTCAGGCAAGAGTTTTTTGAAGAGGCAGAAAATATGATCTCAGGCGGACAGGACTCGAACAAAGAATCATAATTGACTTCTTTTACGATGTGTCAGCGCAACAGTCCGGGCTTTTAAAAATTTTTTGCCGCAATATGCCGATACAGAGCAGAAAAAATTGGGAGGAGAAGCATATGGGTATCATCTTACAAATTGTTTCCATTGCAGTATGTTTACTTATGTTATACGGGCTTTGCCAGGAGATGAAAAAAAGGCATCTTTCAGAAAACCAGGCAATCTTATGGATCGCAGGGGCGGCGGGCCTCCTGCTGCTTTCCATATTTCCACAAATACTGCCATGGGCTGCAGAGCTTCTGGGAATCTGGTGGCCCCCTGCATCACTGATCTTTTTCTTTCTCATTGTAATCATAATGATAATCCTGCGCCATACGGTCACAATTTCTTCTATGGAAACAGAAATTAAGGAACTGGCCATGCAGGTAGCTCTTTTAAAAGATGAGAACAGTGAACTGGAAAACATGTTAAACAGCAAAACCAAAGAGGAGAACACGAATATATGAAGGTATTGATTTGTGGAGAATACGGCGTATACTGCAGAGAGCTGATTTCCAGACTAAGGAAAGAGAAGCATGACATTTTCGTGATAACAGGTTCAGAGAAAGCACGGAGAGAGAAGCCAAGAACCGGAGTCTTTCAGGAGTATCATTTCAGCTATCGAAGCAAGAATATTGGTACAATCATGAAAAATGTGCAGGCTGATGTGCTCCTGATCCTGGGAGTCTGCGATACCAAATTTACATGGCAGGATATCAATCAGGAGTCGGTGTGCTATCTGACCAGCATCACCAATATCCTGATGAGCGCAAAGGAAGCCGGAATCAGACAGGTCATCTACTGCTCCTCGCTGGGGGTTTATGATGGATGCGAAGATGCTGTGATAGATAAAAACACAGACTTTGAGGCAGACTCCATCCTGATGCAGACAGTGATCCAGACGGAATACATGTGTGCGGAGCAAAATATCCCGGGGGAGTTTGATATATGCGTTATTCGCTATCCGGAGGTATTCGGAGACTATAAAACTCATAATTACAATATCTGTGCAAGGCTGATGGAAAACTTCTTTACTAGTACAGAGATGCAAATTGAGGCGGGAAAGCAGCACCGGGTGTTGTATGTCAATGACGCTGTAGATACACTGATGAAGGTATTCCTGCGCGGAGAGCGGGAAAAGAGTTATCTGGTGCCGGGCTCCGTTTACACAGAGCGGCAGCTCATCGAAGCAGTCAGGACGGTAATACCAGGCAGAGAGACTGTCATCAGGGAGGCTGAGTATGCAGGGGCGTCTTTGCCCGAGATACAAGATCCGTATTTGGAAAGGCTGGGAATCTATGAAAAGTACAGCCTGGAGGATGGTCTGAGAGAACTATTTAAAATATTTGAAAAAGAAAAGGACCTGGAAATAAAGGAAGAGAAGAAAAAATCTGTAATCAAGGATAAATTAATTCCCCTGGCGGAAAACATAGGGCTTTTTCTCTTCATGACACTGCTTACATACTTAATAAAGGACACCTGGTTCGACAGCATTGCAGACCTCTATCTGCTCTATGTAGTCATAATAGCCGTGGTTTACGGGTGTGCACATGCGTTGTTTGCGACGCTGCTCACTCTGGCGACCAAAATCGGCGAGATTCTAATAACCGGCGGCACGTTTGAGTATTCCGCATTCACAGGGATCTTGCAGATTCTTGTGGTTGGCGTAATTGTAGGGCATATGAAGGACAAATATCGAAGAAAAAACGGAGATCTGGAGAATGAAAAAAAATATTACCAGAGCGAACTTGTAGATATGACGCGTATCTATGACGGCAACAGGTATGTCAAGGAAATTTATGAAAAGCGGATTGTAAACTATGAGAATAGTATGGTAAGGGTCTATGAAGCCTCTAGCCAGCTGGATTTCTGGGAACCACAGAAGGTGATTTTCCAGGCTGTCGATGTGGCGAGGGAACTGATGGACATTCAGGACGTAGCCATCTACATAACGGGCGGCAGTGTGGGCTATTTGAGGCTTGCCGCAGCTTCGTCCGAAGAGGCCCGCCAGATGGGGAAATCCATTCATGCAGATGAAAACTTCTTCATGCATCGGGAACTGGTTGAGAGAGCAGTATACCGGAACAGGGAGGTGGATTCCGTGCTGCCGTCCTATGCATGTGGAATATACGATAGAGAGAATTTGAGTGCCGTCATCATGCTTTGGACAAAAGACCTTTCCAAGATTAATCTTTATGAGTCCAACATGCTGGCGCTGATCTGCCGGCTGATTGAATCCGCTATGAACCGTGCGGCAACATACTGGAACCGTCTTGCGAACCAATATATTGAGGGAACGAACGTGCTGAGAGAAGAAGAGTTTGACAAGATATATCAGATCTGCCAAGAAGGTTCAAAGCAGAATAAGCTGGAGTATACGGCCCTCAGGATACCCGGCAGATTCCAGCAGAGCAGGGGAAAAGAAGTCTGTGCGAAAATAGCTTCCTTAGTAAGGCAGACGGATTTCATCGGTGAAAAAGATGAAAATATCTGCATTCTTCTTATGAACACAAATAAATCGGAAGCCGAATATGTGATTCAGCGCTTTCAAAATGCAGGAATACCGGTTGAAAATGGAATTGGATGATAGGAGCAGGCGAGCGTGGAAAACAAATGGATGATATGGATTTTGATTATAAATACGTGTCTGGCACTGGTGTATTTCCTGTACCGGGGCGTATGGAAAAAAGAATACCGAAAAGCAGTCCTTTTGACCGTATTTATGATACTGACTCCGGTGGTGGGCCCTATTTTTTTATCGTGCAGTGAAATTTTGAATTTTATTCTATTTCATAAGCGGGACGGTTTGCTGAACGAAGAAGAACTGAGCTTCAGCAAAAAAAGAGTCCGGATGATTATAGGCGATGATATCGAGAAAGAAATCGACCGGGTGCCTATCGAAGAGGCGCTGATGATTTCTGACACCATGAACAGAAGGCAGCTTTTTTTGGAGGTGCTTAAGCGTCCGGACGTGGAGGAGTATATGGGAGGAATCCACAATGCCATGGCCCAGGAGGATTCGGAGGTAGTTCACTATGCGGCTTCCTATATAACAGATACCATAGCGAAATACAAGGATACGGAAAAACGCCTTCGTACGATCTATGAGGAAAGCAAAGAAAGCGATACACTTTTGTTGTATCTGCAGTTCTGTGATAATATGCTTCACAAAAAAGTGTTCAGTGAGCCGGAGCAGAAGATCTATCTTAATTTTTTTGAAGGATATATGGAAGAACTCTATCAGAAGGATAAAACGAAGGTAAATGGAAACATGCTGGCAGATATCATTGAATTACGGAATGAATATCAGGATGCAGGCGGCATTGAAAAATGGGTGAAACGGGCAGAGGATATCATGGAGCAGGACCTTGCTGCGGCAAAAGAAGTGCTGAAATATTACTTTAAGATAAGGAACAGGAGCGGGTTTAGCGAAGCTGTCCGGCGGATAAAGGAGTCGTCTCTGGTCCTGGACGGCGAGCTCCTTGAGTGGGTAAGGTTTTACCCGTCAGACGGCTGGGGTGCACAAAGCAGCGATACCATGGCACAGGAGGCGCACCATGGCACTGGAATTCCAGGGCGTACTCGAAAAAACAGACAAGGTGGTAGATGACAATGATATGGGAAAATGTGTGGACAATGATAGGGAGCGCAATTGGATATTTTTTGCTGACACTGGTGCTTCCTTCTGTCTGCCTCAGAAAATATACTGCTCAGAAAGAGCTGACTTTCCGTTTTTTCTTCTACCAGTGTATGGGAAACTTATACCTGAACTTTGTGGTTATCTTTCTTGGATTTCTGCATTTTATCAATTTTGTTTCTTTGCTGGTCATGTTGGTTATTCTGCCGTTATCCGTTACTTGTTGGAGGGAGCGCAGAATAATCACCACGTTTTGGAGACGTGCAGCGAAAATCCTGAGAGAACTGATATTAGGGATCTATGGATTCCGGATATTTTTCCGCAAGATCAGGCTGAACCTAGAAAAATGGCTGCTGAAAAAAAAGAGGTCCCTCAAGGGCAGCGCAATAGAAAGCCTGATATTCTGCGCTGTCATGGCGTGGGTCATCTGGTTTTACGGATGGTATAAAATGCATAATACAGGATATGGCCATACGGACGAAGAGACTCATCTTTACTGGATTGGGGCGCTGATCCACGGGAATATGTTTCCGGCCGGTATGTATCCCCACGGAGTGCACACCCTGAATGCGGCGCTAGGAATCCTATTCCCGCTGAATGTTACCCGGGTTTACCTGAACTTTTCGGTTCTTTCAACCGTCATGGTCTTTAGCTCGGCATATGCACTGTTTAGAAAAGTTTTTTCCAATAGATATGTGGCAATGGCGGGCTGGGTATTTTTTGTTCTGACAGATTTGTTCCATTCCACGTCCTATTTTAGGTTTCAGTTTTCGTTTCCAATGGAGTTCGGTCTTGTTGCGGCCTTTGGCATGATCTATGCTATGCTGGCGTACATAAAAAAGAAACAGAAGGGTGATTTGATTCTGTTTTCAGCCTGCATCACGTGGACACTCATGACCCATTTTTATATCACCATTCTCTGCCTGATTATTTGTGTTTGCTTTGGGGTAGTATATCTGATTCCCATACTGCGCAAAAAAGTTTTGCTTCGTTACGCTGCGGCAGGGATCGTAGGTGTCTTACTGGCATGTATCCCGTATATATGGGGTTACCTGAACGGTTATGAATTTGAACGCTCTATTGAATGGGCGCTGGGAATCACGCAGACTACAGCAGAATCAGAGAACCAGAAGACTGAGGGACCCCGCCCGGAAGATGCGCAGAAGAGTAACTGGCGGGAGGAGGGCGCTCTTTCGTTTGCACAGGATCTGCTGAAAGATGAATCTAAATATCTGTCGTACAATTTCGTAAGCAACAGAGATACCGCCAGGCTGCTCATGCTGGCGGATGGAGCACTTGCCCTGTACGCCATGCTGGGACTGTTTTTTTCAAAAAAGAGGGTGCGTTATTTGGGATATTTGTTCTGGGCGGTGCTTTGGGAGGTCTGTGCAATCCTTGCATGTGCGTATTATCTGAACATTCCTGTTTTAATTGAAGTAAAGCGAATGGCGACTTTCCTGTCATTTTTGACCATCCCTCTGCTGGGGTTGCCTTTTGAGATGCTGTTTACCCTGCTCAGGCTGTGCAGGGTAAAAGAAAAATATCTGGAAATGTCTTTTGCGGTTCTGATCACCGGTGGTATCTGGGCCATGTTGACAGCGGGAAGAGTGAAGGAAGAACGCTATTACAGTATTACGATTTCGGAGGCAGATATGAGGGTGTGCCTGGATCTGTGTGAAAATCATGAAAAGTATACATGGACGGTCATATCACCTACCAATGATTTATCTGTAATACGCTATACCGGATATCACTATGAGATTATAGATCTGATAAAAGCACTGGATGAAGGAAAGAAAAATATCTATATTCCGACTCCGGATATATATGTGGTAACGGAACGACATCCCATCTCATTTACCAATGACCGTAGAAAAATTGACAGGAGTGACATCGATGCACCGGATAATGTACAGGAGATCAGCCCAGAACTGGCGCTTCAGGATGTGGAGTGGGACCGGGATACCAGTGGTCTGCATGGTGCGGATGCGCCGTATTATTATCAGCGGGATGTGGTGATGTCTAAGCTCCATTATTGGATGGAGGCGGTAAAGAAGATTTATCCGAACCATGTCTCGGAATATTACCAGGATGAGACGGTCACTGTCTATAAGATTACACAGGATCCTTATTTTACATTAAATTTGTCAGTGGATTATAAGCAGCTGGCAGCAGATAGTATACATTAATCTGCGGCTTTAATGCAGACCAGGATGCAGAATAAGTTACAGGGGGCATAGAATGAAAAAAATACTTTTGATGATACCGGCGTACAACGAGGCTGAAAATATAGGGGCTCTTCTAAAGCAAATGAAAGAGGCCGGGCTGGAGACCAGTATGGATATCCTGGTGATTGATGACTGTTCCCGGGACGGCACGTCGGAAATTGTGAAGGAGTTCGGGTTCAAGGTAATCCGGCAAGTTTTTAATATGGGGTATGGGGCTGCTCTGCAGACTGCTTATAAATATGCCGTAGAGAAAGATTATGATTACCTGCTTCAGATGGATGCGGACGGACAGCACGACCTCTGCAATGTGGAGGTGTTGTGTGGGAAACTAGGCTGCTTTTCAGAGGATATGGATACATATCCGGATATTGTCATTGGTTCAAGATTCCTGGAGGGGAGCCAGTCTTTCCATATATCACGGCTAAAAAAATATACAATTCTTTTTTTCAGAAAAATCATTAAAAAAGTGACAGGATGCTGTCTTACCGATCCGACCAGCGGACTTCAGGGGCTTAACAGAAAGGCATTTTCGTTTTACACTTCCTATAATAATTTTGACTTGAAGTATCCGGATCTGAACATGATTGTGCAGATGCTTCTGCTCGGCTTTTGCATCGAAGAGGTGCCGGCCATTATGCATGAGCGCACCGCGGGAGTGTCCATGCATACGGGGCTCCTTAAAGTGGGAAAGTATATGATTTTGATGATGTTAAGCACATGGAATGCCTGGTTGCGGTATAAGACAGGGAGCACAAAATGAAATTACTGAATAAGTTTAGCATTTCCCCAAAAAACCAGCTGAAGAAAAATATCTTTGTTTATATAGTCCTCATACTGTTTTGCCTTTTGCTCGTTTTCCTGCTGGTAGGCAACCTGGATAATATATTGCGGAGCATTCATGAAACCAACAGGGTGGAAACAGACAACCGTGCCGAGTATCAGGCGGTGGTAAAACTGTCCGAGAAGCTGGAGAAAGAGCACATTGCGCAAGCAAAGCAGGACACTGCGGTTGAAAAGACCGTTGTGTGGGGAACGAGCACGGCGAGTTATAAAGCGGTTGCCCTGCAGCTTAATAATATGAAGGAGGACTTCCGGACTGAAGAACAGTTGGAGGAGTGCGCGGGGGCGGAGATTCTGTTTGTATGCAAAACAGATTTTAATGACCAGGAGATTCAGATGCTGGAGGAGTACAGCAGAGCGGGGGCCGCGCTTTTCTTCACGGAAATCCCATCCGAGGCTGCGCTTGAGAAGAAGAGCGTCAAAGATCTGCTGGGGATTGACACCTATAAAGGGATACAGGAAAAGAAGGGGATCCGCCTTACAGAAAACCTTTTATTTGGGGAGATTACAGAAAGTCGGGAATCTTTCACAATGAAGTCCGTAACACTAAAAAGACAGGCAGAGGTATACGGTTCCGCGCTGCAGAGTAAAAAAGTAAAAAACGAAAATCTTGCGCCTGTATTCTGGAGATATCAGAGCAGTGCAGAAGGCGGGAGCATATACGTGGCGGACAGGGAGCTTATGGCGGGTACCATGGTCTATGCAGTAGTCAGTTTCCTTTTTACAGACTTATACCAGGCCTATATGTACCCGATAGTAAATGCATACTGCTTTGCCGTCTCGGGGATGCCCTATACGGATGAATTTACCTCCGAGTATCTGGAAAAAGAATACCAGCGTGATAGCATGGGAGTACAAAATGATATTTTCTTTCCGGAATTTCGACGCTGTGAAGAGAGGTACGGCGTAAAGACCACCTGGTATACGGATGAACGTGAAGAGATCAAAAAATACTCGAATGCCATGTTTGCGTATTATCTGGAGGGAATTGTGGAAGGAAACAATGAGATTGGTACGCTTAATAACTACAGCCTGAAACGGGAGGTGGACTCCCCTTTTGATAACCGGCTTGTGTTATGGAATTCTGATTTTGAATGGACAGATAAGTTAACAGATAGCGTCTGTATCCCATACCGTGCGCTTACAGAGAAAAAATATCAAAACATCATATTTCACGATAAAGGAATCTGCCGGGGAATGGGATTGAACACTGTTTTTACAGACATTTCTCCCTTTTTATATGAAACAGATGAGAAGAAGCAGGAACGCTGGATCGACTACTGCCGGAATCTGGAGACAGTTCTGGGGGTTGAAAAGGAAGATATTCCATGGCTGGAACGAGTGACAGTTGGTGAGGCCGTGTACAGAGTAAAAGCATTTCAAATGATGGAGCCGGAGATTAGATATTCTGATAAACAGATTGATGCGGTGATCGGAAATTTTGCGGGAAAAGCGTACTTTTACCTGTCTCTGCCGGCGGACCGGGAAATAAAAGGGGCAGAGGGCGCCACGGTTACCAGAATCAGTGATGTGCTGTATCTGGTAGAGGCTGAAAAAGCGGATATCAGGATAACGTATGAGGAATAACATAACAGGTACTAGTACAGCATTGCACTAATAATTCAGCAATAAGCACCTGTTCGCTACGCCATAGCTGTACCTGCTTTCGCTAGACGTAGGAAACACTACGCCGTCGCTGAAGCAGGCACAACTCTGACGCAGATATCAGGCACTTATTACCGAAAGATTAATGCACTGCTGCACTAGTACTAAAATCTGGGCAGCAGGGTGGTATAAGAAAGGAAAGGATTTGTATGAAAGTATGTTTGATTGTTGAAGGAGCATACCCCTATGTCAATGGCGGGGTATCAAGCTGGATGCAGGGGCTGATGCTTGCCATGCCGGATGTTGAGTTCGTGGTACAGTCCATAGCGGCAAGCCCGGATGCGAATCTGCAGTTTAAGTACCAGATTCCCTCCAATGTCAGTGAGATTCAGGAGGTCTATCTTCTTGACGACGATTACGTAAATAATAAAACACAGAAAAAAGTTGCCCTAACGGGGGAAGAGTACGATGCATTCGAGAACCTGATGTTTGAAAGCAATCCAGACTGGGATGTCATTATCCGGTTTTTTTCCGAAAAAGAGGTGTCGTTGAATGCGCTGCTTTCAGGGAAGGACTTTTTTAAAATGACACTGGATTATTATAATGCAAATTTTCGCAGAGTTGCATTTTCGGATTTTCTCTGGACCATGCGTTCCCTGTATCTTCCGCTGTTTACGATTCTAAAATCCAGAACCGAAAAGGCGGATCTGTACCATTCCGTGTCCAGCGGATATGCCGGTATCTGGGGGTGTATGCAGAAGAGCCTGTACAAACGTCCCTTTCTGATGACGGAGCATGGGCTGTATACCAGGGAGCGGGAGGAAGAGATTATCAAAGCGGACTGGGTAAGCGGGATTTACAAGGATATCTGGATTGGGCAGTTTAAAAAGATAGGGGAGTGCTGTTACCAGTATGCGGATAAAGTGGTTTCTTTGTTTGAAGATGCCCGCAGATTTCAGATAGAGCTGGGATGTGATGAAAATAAGACAATGGTTATTCCAAACGGCGTAAATTATCAAAAATTTGAAGGTATCCGGCAGAAAGAGAATCAGGATCCATATATCAACGTAGGGGCAGTCCTGCGTGTTACCCCGATCAAGGACGTCAAGACCATGATCAGCGCATTCGCTCTGGCTAAAAACAAGGAGCCGCGGTTGAAGCTATGGATTATGGGCAGTATGGAGGAAGCAGAGGATTATGCTGAAGAATGCCGCGCCATGGTGCGGGACATGGACATTAAGGATGTGGAATTTACCGGAATTATCGATGTAAAAGAGTATATTGGCAGGATGGATTTTCTAATACTGACCAGTATCAGCGAGGGGCAGCCGCTTTCCATACTGGAGGGCTTCGCCGCCAGGAAACCATATATTGCAACAAATGTGGGGAACTGTAAGGGGCTGATCGAAGGGGAACGCGACAATTACGGCCCTGCAGGATACGTCGTACCGGTTATGGGCGTGTCCGAAATCGCCCGTGCGATACTGAAACTTGCGGAGGATGAAAAGACCAGAAAAAGGATGGGGCAGGCAGGTTATCAGAGAGCCGTGAAGGCGTACGATGAATCGGCGGTTTTCGGCACATATTACAATCTTTATCAGAAATTGACAGGAAGCGGGGAGGTGTGAGCATGGCAGGCATCGGATTTGAATTAAAAAAAATATACAGAAAAGAAAGCATATCCAGGGGAATGCTGGGCGTTGTCTACAGCTCCCTTGTGACGATTGGACCTATGATGCTGGTGATTGTGGCAATCCTTCTGCTCTATTTCTTTTTAGGGATGACAAAGGTGCCCTATGCGGACAGAGAGTTGCTGTCCTCCACGATTCTTTACACCTTTATCTTTTCCGTCATACTTACCTCACCGTTCAATGTAATCTTTTCCCGGTATCTGGCGGATAAGTTTTACACAGAGGAGTATTCCAACATACTGGCATCCTATTACATGGGAAATTCTATATGCTGTATCATTGCGACACTGCTGTTCCTTCCGGTGGGATGGAGTCTAAGGGTACGGGGGGAGATAGACCTGCCATTTATTATTGCGGCCTATATTCAATGGATTTCCCTGGTCATTTTATTCTTTGCAGTTATATATCTGCATGCGACCAAGGATTATAAGATCATCGCGCTTTTTTTCGTAATCGGTATGGCGGTCAGTTTTCTGGTGTCGTTTGCCTTTTATAAAGTGGCTGGGCAGGATGCAATCCATTCTATTATATACGGGCTTTCCCTGGGATTCTTTTTGATTGCGGTCTGCGACTTTTCCTATATAAAGAGGTATTTCAAAAGCGTGTCTAACGAATATGGGGAGTGTATGCACTATTTATGGTCGTTTAAACGGCTTTTAGGTGCGAATTTTTTATATATTCTGGGACTGTATGTTCATAACTTTGTATTCTGGACGGTACCGGGGCGTCTCTTTGTGGCCTCCACGTACTACAGCCACCAGGCATATGATATGGCCTCATGCCTTGCTATGTTTACAAACATTTCTGTTATGGTATCCTTTATGGTTGTGGTGGAGACACGGTTCCACACGGCCTATAAGGAATACATGGAGGGTGTCATAGGAGGAACTTATAAAATGATAGTAAAGGGGAGAAAGAAGCTGTTTCGGACGCTTTCCCAGCAGATCATCCAGGTATTTGGCACGCAGATTGCAATTACATCGGTTGTATTTCTGTTTATGGTATTGTTTGGCAAGAAAATAGGGTTTGACAGTGTTACCATGACCATCTATCCGATGCTTGTGGTTGCTTTTCTGGGAATCTTTATGATGTACGGAAATATCATCTACCTGTATTACTTTGCGGACATGACCGGGGCGTTTCTGACCGGGGCGCTTTTCTTTGCGGCCACTCTGACCTGCAGCCTGTTTTCTAATAAATGGCCGATTCCCTTTTGGGGTGCGGGAGTATTTATCGGAATGCTTGTGGGTTGGACATACAGCTTTTTTAGAATACGCTGGATCGAAAGAAATCTGGATACCTTCATATTCTGCGATTACAAAGTCGTGGATACGATGAAGTCTTCTAATAAAGGAAAAGTTGTTTACCGAAAGAAGGAGCGCAATGCAGCAGGATAGTGGAAAAAGGTTGTTGCAATGGAATATCATTGTCAGTATGCTAAGCCAGGTTTTGTCTCTGGTGATTAATCTTATTTCAAAGCGGGTGATATGCCTATACCTGAATGTGGAGTACCTAGGCCTCCAGAGCCTGTACTCCAATTTCTGTGACGTACTGTCCTTTGCATATTTTGGCGCGGGGACGGCGATGCTGTTTAGTTTTTACGGTCCTCTGGCCAGAGGAGATAAGGAGAGGCTGGCTGCCATTTACCGTCACTATGATGGCATTTATAAAAAAATGACCTGTGTAGTCCTCGGAATCGGTTCTATATCCACCATATTTGCGGTGTTCTCGGTCAATGCCAGTATCAGCGATTTAGAAGTGGCTGTCACGTATCTGACATTTATGCTGTCCGTCGTTCTATATAACAGGCAGATGGTGAGAAATTACTTTATCCAGGCGGACCAGCGCAGATATTTTGTGGCAGCGGTGACCGGAGGGGTGGATGCCTCTGCCCTTATTATCGAGATCCTGCTTCTAAAGTACTTCAAAAGCTATGAGGCATTTGTAGTCTGCATACTGGTTAAAAATATACTGATAAACTGGATTTTCGGTAAATATCTGAAGATCCGCTATGGGTATCTATTTAAAAGGGGGAGCGGGCTGGAAAAAGAAGAGGCGGATACGATCAAAAGCAATGTTTCCGATATGGTGATGTACCGATTTGGAAAGGTTCTGATCAGCAATACGGATAATATCTTTATCTCCCGCTTCATCAGTACTGCTATGGTTGGAATTTATTCGAATTATCAGTTTATTATCGCAGGAATTACAAGCCTGATTGCCGCTTTCTACGAGGCTATTACGGCAAGAGTGGGACAGATGCTGTCCATGAGCGAAGGAGAAAACCAATATCAGGGCTTTCAGTTCTATTCGTTTATCAATTCCTGGATGGCGGGAGCCACGATTGTCTGTTTTTATTATCTGGTTCAGGATTTTATCAGGATCTGGATGGGGTCGGTGGACCTGCTTTCCCGGGAAGTGATTATTGTGATCATTGTAAACTATTACCTGGAAATATGCAGATCTGCCACCAAGATGTACCGGGAAAGCGCCGGGCTGTTTAAAAATATTAAACGCATGATATTGATCAAGGGCGGACTGAATATCGTTCTTTCCTTTGTACTGGGAAAAATATGGGGGCTGTGGGGAATTTTAATTGCAACGACTATTGCATCGGCTGCCACGCTTTTCTGGTACGAACCCCTCATTGTATTCCGGTATTTAAAAAAAAGCTTTATGAACGAAATCTATTATCAGTTCATCACGCTTCTGCAGATGGCAGCATCCCTCCTTGTTACAGGGCTGGCCGTCGGGGCGCTTCCGGAAGGCGGAGTCCTGCACTTCCTCTTGAAAGCTGCTGTGTGCGGAGTGGTATGCAATCTTTGCTATCTGGTATTCTACTTTATCTTTAAACAGAGTATGAAAAAGTATAGCAAACCATAGGCAAAACCGGTTTGTGTCGTGAAGCATTGCCGAAGAAGGAAATGGTATCTGGAAGAGGAGGCATTATGGAGATCAGCTTTATTATCCCCGTATATAATGGGGAACAGTTTATACGCAATTGTATTTGTGAAATCCGCAGATGGGAGTGGGAGGAGCAGATAGAGATTCTGATCATTGATGACGGGTCTACGGACTGCACGGGGATAATCTGTGATGAGGAGGCCGCTGCAGATAAACGGGTCAAAGTGTTTCATATTGAGAACTGTGGACAGGGACTGGCCAGAAATTATGGGCTCAGGGCGGCAGCAGGGAAGTATATATGTTTTGCGGATGCAGATGACAGGGTGGACATCAGGAACATCTACCGATTGTGGGAACAGGCAAAATCCGTCCACGCGGATGTCGCCATGGGTGGTTATTACAGGACAGACGACCGAACAGAGGAGTGGGTGCACGTGCCCGGAGAAGGCCTGATGAAACGGCGGGGAACAGACGCAGAAATGGGGCTGTACCATAAGGTGAAGACGCAGAGCATGTTCGGCTATGTGTGGAATAAATTATACCGGCGGCAGTTTCTGCGGGAGCAGGATATATGGATGGATGACATCCGGACCATGAATATGGAAGATTTTATGTTTAACATGAAGGTGTGGAGCCGCAATCCGGTGTTTTACTGTATGGACTGTCCGATCTGCTATTACATAACGGCTCATGCGTCAACGACCCGCAGACCAGATCCACAGGTTCATACGAAAAGCGTCAATATGATCCGTACGCTTGTTGGTTATCTCGATGGGGAGGGCGTTCTGGAAGAGAACCTGGATATGGTGGTTCCGGTGATTATGAGGTCTTTCTGCTGGTCAATGATAAAAAACATCCCATATGAAGGGATGTCTATGAGACGCCTTGAGGAGCGGGCTGGGACGTTTGCTTATGTCCCGGAGATTGAAAAGGCGCTCGGCGCTGTGGATGCTTCAAAACATTTAAAATCCCTTGTCTCGGCGCCCCAGAGGTGGTTCTATCGTTTCTGCATGTGTGCGCTGAAGCGGAAAATGATTAAAAGCATCAGCCGCATATTTTATATATGCTATCCGCTGATGAAACGATATGCATCGGCAGTTCTAAAGTAGAGGAGCGAAAGATATGATAAGTGTAATTGTCCCTGTTTACAGGGTGGAGCAGTATCTGGATGCATGCATTGAATCCATACTGGGCCAAACATTTCAGGACTTTGAGCTGATCCTGGTAGATGACGGCTCCCCGGATAACTGCGGGGAGATCTGCGACAGGTATGCCGGGCAAGACGCCAGGATCCGCGTCGTGCACCAGGAAAATCGTGGGCTGTCCGGGGCCAGAAATACAGGAACCGGCCTGGCAGAAGGGAAGTATATTACATACATCGACAGCGATGACAGGATCGGACCAGAATATTTGGAGGTATTGTACAATAATGCCGTAGAATACCGGGCACAGGTATCTGTCTGCGGGTACTGCCTGGTATGGGAACACGAAAGTGGGCAGAGCAGAAATGGGCAGAACAAAAAGAAGGGGGAACAGGACTTTCATACCCTGGTTTATACCGGCAGGCAGGCTGCCGAGAAGATCGTGGAAGAAAATCACAGAGACCTGAAGCCGCTGCTGGTATATCCGGAAGGAAAGACCCACGAAGATGAATTTGTGACGTACCGCGTTTTTTATGCAGCCAGACGGGTCGCTGTATCAAACCGCCCGCTGTACCATTATCTGCAGCGCAGCGGGAGCATCATGAATGACGGCTTTCGGGAAAAGCGCCTGGATAAGATCAGGGCGTTGCGGGAGGCTGTTACATTTTTCCGGGAGAACAATGACCGGGAGCTGGAACGGTATGCGAGGAAACGGTATCTGACCAATTTGCAGATCGCATGGTACCGGACCGCGAAGTTTCTGCCGGATCGAAAAGAGCTGAGTGGGCTGTTGCGGGCGCAATGGAAGTTGACTTACGGTATATATAGGAAAGAAATCCTAGAATGCGGGGGATTTATGGAGCGGTTGTCGATCCGCATATTTTCCGTTTCACCGCGGGTATACGGGGTGATGGCAGAGGTATATCTGAAATTATTTCCGGAGGTTTGAGACGATTAAAAAAGATAGAAAAATCCAAAAGGCACTACGATTTATGATTCTTATAGTTCTATTGGCGGTTGCGGTTATCTGGGCGGTATCTGAGTACCGGGGCAGGCTTGCTTTTACTTACAGGGAGAGTGGCAGCAGGGTGGCAAATCCCTTTCAGGGAGTCTATTTCCAGTGCTCCACCGGGGATACTGACAGGCTCTATGATATGGCGGAGGAACACCCGGACTATGATGTAGTTCTGCTTACCTATCTTTTGGATGACGAGAGGGAGATGGATGTGATACCAGAGGATAAGGTACAGGATCTGGAAAATGCACTGAGCATTGCCAGGGAACTGGGGCTTTCGGTTATATTCCGGGCAGCATATGATTTCCAGGGGGAGTATGAGGATCCGGATTTTGATATCATGTTAAAGCATATCCGTCAGACAGGGAAGGTTCTGAATGCTTATAAAGACTGTATCGCGGGAGTCCAGGCCGGTATGATCGGTGCGTTTGGAGAATGGACCCAGAGCCGGTACATGGATACAAAAAGGTACCGTATGGAGGTCATACGTGCTTGGGAGAGCGTGCTGGATGAAAGAATTCCCGTGTCTGTAAGAAGGCAGAAGTTTATACGGGAGGCTGAAGCATGGGGGTGCGATACCGACAGGCTGGGGGTCTATAATGACGGGTTGTTTTCCAGCGAAAGCGATCTGGGTACCTACAGGGAAGATTACACAAGAGAAGAGGATCTGAGGTGGTCCGCTGCGAACATTAAGGTGCCGTTTAACGGAGGAGAGATGCCCTTTATCAGTGAATTCACCGATATACGCAATGTGGCGGAAGAAGCGCAGCAGCTGAATCTGTCGTACCTGCATGCGGAGTACAATCATGAGGTGTGGCAGTACTGGGCGGGGCAGGAATATGATAATATGCCGGGGGATGAATACATTAAAATGTATCTGGGCTGCAGGCCGTGGGCAGAATCGTTTAGTATCGACAGGCATTTTACGGTAAAAAAGCAGTTACGGCTGGAGCTGGGGATAAGAAACAGCGGCTTTTCCATGATCAATCCGAACTACCGGTGGTATTTTATTCTGCGGTGCGGGGAAGCGGAAAAGCGGATAAGAGCCGATTCAGATATGGAATCAAAGGAAAAGGGGACAGTCAGCGCCGAATTAGCGAATCCCTTTCCGCAGGAAGAGCTGGAGAAAAACGGAATGACTGTGGGAATCCAAATCTCAAAAGAAGAGTCGCGGGATATAGTTGAAGCTTACTGTGTCCGGCTGGCAAACGATAAAATGGGATATGAAAACGGAATTAATATTTTAGCAAATATCAATCAGTGAGGACAGAGAGTAAATGAAAAAACAGCGTAAATCGTGCTGGCTGGAAAAAGCATATTGGGTGGCATGTGAAAAGATACTGTGTTTCCTGGCATTGCTGCCGGCCAGGGATCATAAAATTGTGTTTGATAATTTTGGAGGCAGGGGATATGGCTGCGATCCGAAGTATATAGCTGAGGAGCTGTTAAAGCGGGACGAGGATCTGGATCTCGTATGGCTGACCCGCAGTATGTCGGAAGAATTCCCCAAAGGTATCCGTCCGGTCCGGTACGGAGGAATCCGGGCGGTGTATGAGCAGGCTACGGCGCGAGTATGGGTGGATAACTTTAAGAGCGGTATCCGCATACGGAAAAAGAAGGATCAGTACTATATTCAGACACGGCATTCTTCCCTGGGACTGAAGAAGAATGAACAGGATGCAGGGCGGCTGGACCGGGCCTATGTAAGAAGGGCCGTGCGGGACGCATCCATGACGGATCTGATGTATTCCAATAACGCTTTCCGGGCGGATAAATACAGAAATAGCTTCTGGTATCATGGAGAAGTGATGCGGTGCGGTCATCCCAGAAACGGGGTTCTGCTCCATACGCCTCCTGCGGTAATCCGGAAGGTACGGAAACATTTTGGGATACCGGAAGAGAAAAGGATACTTCTCTATGCGCCTACTTTCCGGTCGAAAACGGGAGGCGTGGGGTACCGGCTGGATATCGGCGCCTGCCTGGAAGTTCTGCGGGACAGATTTGGAGGGGATTATATCTGCCTTTTCAGAATGCATCCCAATGTGGCATATCAGGGTACGGACTGCTCGGAGGGAGTAATCCCGGCCTCTGATTATCCGGACATGCAGGAGCTTATGGCTGCCGCGGATGTTATGATTACGGACTATTCCGGGAGTATGTTTGAGTTTATGCTGACGGGAAGGCCAGTATTTCTTTTTGCGGGGGATGTTGCCAGGTATCTGGCAGAAGAGCGGGAATTGTACTTTACCTTCGGGGAGCTGCCCTTTTCCCTGGCAGAGGATGAAACACAGCTGCGCCAAAATATTCTGGCGTTCGATTATGAGGCGTATAGAACAGCGTGCAGGCAGTTTATGGAGCTTGTCGGGATGGAGGAAGACGGAGAAGGGGCCAGGGTGCTGGCGGACCGGATATTAGAAGAGATACATAAAGGGCAGACGGATTGCTGATCCGCCTGCGAACCCCTATTTTATTGATATTCGGGTCTGAATTTTTGGAGTTGCTTTATTTCGGTTACAGAAACCAGCCGGATGATTCCGAATCCGGCAGCAAAAGTGAGGATGCAGAAAAGTATTTCCGGCCCGGACGGAATATCGGGGAAGAGTTCCACAATGGAACCTAGTACAAATCCTAGAATTATAAGATATGCCGGCCGGGGGTATTTTGTCATGGCCTGCCCCATTCGTTGTATCAGTCGGTAAGGCACCGGAGGGAAGCAGGACGAACAGGAGAACCACAGACAGCCCGATGCCTATGTACAACGGATATTTCCAGGAGAAGCGCCGTATGTCTGCCTGCTTAAGCGTTAAGGGTACACTGCCCGTTACTGCCCCCATAAAGAAGTACAAAGTAGGCATGGGATAATTGTGGATGAGCCCGAGCAGCGGACGGGCAAAGAGAACCATACCGAATCCGCTGCCTGCAGAAAAGGCTGCAAGGAAACGGGGCGATGATTGTAATAAATTTCAAGAAGCATCCTTGTTTTACCACAGTGTGGGTATTTTAAAGGGGCGTAGCCAAAGGAACTTATGATAGAACTACGCCATTTGTTAAAGCTAAGAAGAAAAGGATACGCTTCTTTAGAAATTGCGCGAAAAAGAAACTTATCGTTTTCACGATGTCTGGCGTAAATTCCGTAATAGCGAATCATTTTAAATTGTGTTTCAGGAATGTGTTGAATAAGTCGGGAAATAAAATCAAGAGCAGGGATTTTTTCAACAACGTATTTGTTATCTTCGTGTTGGTTGTAATGAAAAGTCACGGTATCTCCGTCATAGGAATCGATTCTGGAAGTAGCAATAACAGGACGTCCCAAGTAGCGTCCAATGTATTTAGTAACTGTTTTAGGATCACAAAGATTTGGTTTTGCATGAACATAGAAACTGTTTTTACAATGATTGTAAATCAAAGATTTCATACTTTTAAACGAATTGCCAAGTTTGCTATGAAGTTCGTTCAAGAGTGCAGTACAAAAGGAATTACGGAGAAAAGTGTAATTAAAATGAGGGACTTTGCGCCAAAAGTTGTCGTCGCTAAGCCCACCTTCAGAGATAAGGCAGTGAATATGAGGATTCCATTTTAAATCTCGACCAAAAGTATGAAGAACAGAGATGAATCCAGGAGTGAATTTTTTGGATTTATTCATTTTATGGAACATGTACAGAATAACGCTGCGAACAGAAGAAAAGAGCCAGTTAAGTAAAGAACGGTCTTCAAGGAAAAATGGCGTAGTTGTTCAGGGATTGTGAAAACACAATGTCGGTGAATTCAGGAAAGAAGTTTAAAAGACATAGAGGTAGTGCGGTCAATGGAATACATGTTCCCACAGGTAGGGCAAAAGCGACTATGACAACGAAAAGGAACGAATTTCCATTCGTTGCAGTCAGGACAGTGGTACATGGCACCGCCATAAGAAGAGTAGAGTAGGAAAGCACCGCCTTACCATATCGCTATGGCAGGTTTGTGCAGACCCCTCACAGAACCGGGCATGCACCTCTCAATGCACCCGGCTCGCCGTTGTATTGCTCAATTACATTTCCATTCAAAATCCATGATGTATTTTTTGGTGACAGTCATGACATACCACCAATGTTTTTCTGCGTTTTGCGATCATAACTACTTCCCAAGGTTCTTTTCCTTTCAGATTTTTCACCTTGTTCACATGATGCACCTCGTATTTCTTGTCTTTTCCCTCATAGCTACATAATTCACAGCGGCAAGCTTTTAATTTGCTGGCTCAAGTTTTCCGTTATCGGCACGTTGTTTTACAGCACCTTTATTGAAAAGGTACTTTTCTACTTTATCCTTGAGCGGAATTAGCAACTCCACGGTGTTGTTCATTGTCCTTTGCTTGCAGTTTTTCCACGGTTTAACCTGTTGGTCTCTGCGTACTCGCACATCATATCCGAGGAATCTGGCAGGTTCGTTGCTGTGAGTAATCAGTGTTTTTTCTTGACTGAGTTCCATCTTCAGTTCGTTGCGGATAAATTCCGTGAGTTTCGCTTTAATCATATCACAGTATGCCTTACTCCCATTAACTGCAATCAGAAAATCATCAGCATACCGAACGTATTTCAGCTTCTTGTCATTGCAAAGTTTGGCAGGTGTTTTATGCAATTCCTTTCCAAGCTCAACATAATAAGCAATCAGCCTATTTCGCTCCTCACCATCGTTGCGTCGTTCAATCTTTTTCTTTGTATTTGCCCTTTTTTGCTGTACTGCCTTATATTCTGGCGTTAATGTGTATGGCGTATTGGAATCAAATGACTTTTTCAGCGTCTCCACAAACTTGTCCAATTCATTCAGATAAATATTGGCAAGGATAGGTGATAGGATACCGCCCTGTGGGCATCCACTGTAAGTTCCATAATATTTCCAATCTTCCATATATCCAGCTTTAAGAAACAGCCGAATCAGATTGACAAATCTAACATCTTTGATTTTTCTGCTAATAATTGCTATTAACATCATATGGTCGATGTTATCAAAGCACCCTTTAATATCGCCCTCAACAAACCATTTGGCACCGACAAACTCATGTTTCATTTGCGTAAGTGCCGTATGGCAACTTCTGCCCGGGCGAAAGCCGTGGGAATAGTCTGAAAAGACAGGTTCGTATATCGCCTGTAAAACCATACGAATGGCATCCTGTACAAGTTTATCTGTGAAAGCAGGCAGTCCTAAAGGACGCATCTTTCCATTCTTTTTCTTGATATAGGTGCGTCTTACTGGTTTTGGTTCATACGTTCCATTTTTTAACGCTTCAATTATCTGGTTTACCTTATCTTCACTGAATCCGTCTGCTGTATCGTTATCGACACATTTTGTCCCTGCACCATTGTTGGCATAGAGATTTTGAAATGCCGTATAATAAATGTCTGGACGGAGCAGATACCGAAAGAGTTTGGTAAACACTTCATCATGATTGTTTTTTGAATTTTCCTGTAATCTTGTTAAAATCTCGATTGTTGGTTTCATTTGAGGTTTTCCTCCCTAATCAATTTTGATTTTAATACGCTCAAACTGTCCTCCTTCGCCATGTGAACAGCTTTCCTGTTCTCGGACTACTACGAGGACTCCGTTGCCATGTCAGATTTTCAGTGTCATCTCCCTTGGCGCTGCCTTGGGATTTGTCACGTTTATACGCATTACACATAGTTTTTTTCAAACATTCTGATTTAGGCAATTCCCAGTTTGCAAAAGTAGTAGGCAAATGTGAATTGTCGGAGTGTGCTTTCGTTCCTTTAATACCGGTTCTCCGGCTTGCTGTGCGTCATTCATGATAACGTATAAAAGGGCAACCCTCTTTTATACTGTCCGCACCATAGGTTTCAGGTAAATTTCCTACGTCCACACTGAACAGAAGCTCGGAACTTGCATTCAACAAACGCAGTTTCATCCTCATATTCACTTACTCTTGCAGTTCAGTCGCACCCGATTACCTTTAGGTGACTTACCGCTTTCCTGTCGTGCTATGTTCCCGTTACAGCTTTCGCCTCATCGGTAAGACAGGTGAGTTCCCGTGTCATCTTACGGGGTAGTGCCTTAAATTCATCTCTCCTTTCAATCTACTTCTACTTTCGCCCTGCTGGGCGCACATCGCCACAATGCATCATTTTATTTACATTTGAATGGCTGCCGCGCAGATGGGGGATATCAATAACCTTGTGGAATTGATAAGAAATTATGAAACAAAATACTGTGAGAACCGAAAATATCCGCTATACACAGGCGAAGCAGGATGGATATGCATGGAATGCGAGAAATTGTATGGATTATATGAAATAAAAACAGGATTTATACTGTGTGCATGATTTTGCGCAGAATGAATAGACTAATACTGGGACTGCTATAAAGAAAACAAGAGGTGCTGCTAAACGGCGGTACCTCTTTTCGGTACAGGAATGATTACCGGAGTAAGCAGAATGATCATATTATCCAGGAGGGCAGATTTATGTGGGGATTTATAGTGGCGTTGATTTCGGGTGCGTTGATGAGCATTCAGGGTGTTTTTAATACGGAAGTGACAAAGCAGACCAGTCTCTGGGTATCAACTGGCTGGGTACAGCTGTCGGCTTTTGCAGTCTGTGTTCTTGCCTGGTTTTTCACAGGGCGGGAAAGTGTGGCTGCGCTCTGGCAGGTGGACAATAAATATACGCTCCTTGGCGGAGTGATCGGGGCATTTATTACGATTACAGTAATCCAGAGTATGGGAGCCCTTGGACCAGCAAAGGCGGCAATGCTGATCGTTATTTCGCAGCTGGCAGTTGCTTATGTAATTGAATTATTTGGATTGTTTGGGGTAGATAAAGAACCCTTTGAATGGCGTAAAATCCTTGGATTGCTGATTGCAATTTCCGGAATTGTTATATTTAAGTGGCAAAAATAAGAGTTTACTATTGTAAAATCATTAAGATTTCGTTACAATAAGGGTGGCATTATGGACAGGGGGACTCTTACTCTGAGAAATAAGAGGAGGACCCTTATGACAAAAATAAAAAACAGATGTTGTTATGCTGTGACGCTGATATTGTGTGGAACTTTGTTTCTTACAGGACTGACAGGATGTAAGAGCAGAGAGGCACAGTTTCTGATAGATGGACTGCAGGAAGCAAAGGCAGAGGTGGATGCGGAGTCATCAGAAGAGAAAACATCAGGACAGAAGTCGAAGAAAGATACAGATGAGAAGAAAACTGATACAGAAGACCGACAGAATGATGATGGCAGTTCTGCAGAGTCCCGGAAAAAACAGGCAGAATCAGATGGTTCAGATGCAGGTAATGGGACGGAGATAAATTCAACCGGGGAAACGCAGCCAGAGATGATTTATGTTGATGTCTGCGGAGCAGTTGCGAATCCAGGAGTTTTTCAGCTGGCAGCCGGGAGCCGGGTGTTTCAGGCGATTGAGGCGGCGGGAGGATATCTTCCCGAGGCAGCTCTGACCTGTGTAAACCGTGCAGGAGTTCTGACAGACGGACAGCAGCTTTATATTCTCACACAGGAAGAGATGGAGCGGCAGGGGCTGGATCCGGCAGAGATGGCCAAAGCATCAGATGGACAGATAAGCGGAAGTGCCGGGACAGGGCAGAACACGGGGATGACCGCTCAGGTTCAGCAGGATAACAGGATCAACATAAATACAGCAGATGAAGCTCAGCTTACTACGCTGACGGGGATCGGTGCAACACGTGCGCAGGCGATCATTGCCTACAGAGAAGAGAACGGGCCATTTGCTGCGATAGAGGATATTATGAATGTACAGGGTATCAAAGAAGGTACTTTTGCAAAGATAAAAGATGAGATAGTAGTAGGATAAGGAGAACCGAATGAGCAGGAAAGTTTTGGTAGTAGATGATGAGAAACTGATCGTAAAAGGAATCCGTTTTAGTCTGGAACAGGATGGTATGGAGGTAGACTGCGCTTATGATGGAGAAGAGGCAGTAGAGAAAGCAAAAGATAAAAAATATGATATTATCCTTCTGGATCTGATGCTGCCGAAGATGGACGGGCTGGAAGTATGCCAGCAGATCCGCGAATTTTCCAATGTGCCGATCGTGATGCTGACAGCTAAGGGCGAGGATATGGATAAGATCCTTGGTCTTGAATACGGTGCGGATGATTATATCACTAAACCGTTCAATATCCTGGAAGTTAAGGCACGTATCAAAGCGATCATGCGCCGTGCGGGAAGCGACCACGAGGAGAAAGAAAAGGCAAAGAGCATTCAGGTGGGCGATCTTCGTATGGACTGTGAAGGCAGACGTGTATTTATTGCAGGTAAAGAGATTAATCTGACAGCAAAGGAATTTGATGTACTGGAGCTTCTGGTATTTAATCCGAATAAGGTATACAGTCGTGAGAACCTGCTGAACATTGTATGGGGATATGAGTATCCGGGTGATGTACGTACTGTGGATGTACATATCCGCCGTCTCCGTGAGAAGATTGAAACCAATCCAAGTGAACCGAAATATGTACACACCAAATGGGGTGTCGGATATTATTTCCAGGCTCAATAAAAAGAACGCATGAAACAGGCAGACCACATTTTATGAAACAAAGATCATAAAATGTGGTCTGTTTTTTTGTGCAGATAAAAAGCATTCTGCTATTTTCTGTTTTTTATTTTATCTGTAATTATGATGTATCCATGTACAAGAAGATCAGTCACGATCAGTGCTACCACTGACAATATCAGGCATTCTTTTACCCCAAATTCGTAAAAAGCAGCAAAACCGGCAAGTGTCCAGTAAACTCCGATATGTACGGCATACATCTTTGAAATCTGTTTTGAGTAATAACACAGTTTATTATATCCGAATTTCCATTTTTCCATCATTGGCATGATACGAAATGCAACTGCAAACACAAATATGATACTGCAGAAACTTCCGAGTACCTTTGCAAGCCCCGGGATTCTGTATTGTTCGATCATATAATTAAAGAATCCCTCAATGTCCGGATGTAGTACAATGCAGCATATAAACCATACCGCCGCAGTAATCCCACATATGATCCCGCTTTCTTTATAAAAGTTTCCTTTTTCATCTTCAGGGATTCTTCTGAGCACTTTTCCAAAAACATATCCAAGAAATACATAACTCAAATATGGGAAGAAGCAGAAGCTGGTTTCACCTTTTCCACCGAAAGTCATATCCAGGATCCAGTTAAGTGCCGGATCATCAGAAACCAGCAACTTTGTAAATGGTGATATGATTCCGACTATTACAGCACTTATGACATATCCCCTTAAGCTTACATTTAATTTCCTGTAGACCGCAAGCACCAGATAGCACATACCGGCTATAAAGAATATATTTACGAATGTAAGCATGGAATAAAGATTTGCGTCATATAATTCTCTGCTGCCTGCAGCTTCAACTGTAATGGAATTTCTTATATTAAAACTGATTGTCATTACAGCTGCATAGCATAAATTGCTTAATCCCTGATAGAATAACAGCTTTATGCCGTTTTTAACCATATCTTTGGGCTGGGAATGGCGTGTGAAAGCACTTCCGAATCCCATGGTAAACAGATACAGGCAGGCACCTGTCGGCATGAAGAGCGCAAACAGAATCTTATGTACATTTGATTCGGCTGCTGCGACACCACCTATTGTCTGAAATGAATGTATAAATACTATCATGATCAACAGGAAACCCTTTACCAGATCAAGTTCCCTCTGACGTCCTGTATTCACTTCTTTTTCTTTCAAAGAAAACATACTTACCTCCTCCTTTATCCGGATATTTTCAGTGAGAACGGAACACTTATCTTTTGTCACTGATATCATATGGACAGTGTAGCACAGGCAGAATCATAGCACAATCATAATATTCCTGACATTGTACACACACCACGTACATTACTGTTTACTCCGTTCTCAGTAACGTAGCCAAAATTCATTCCAAATTGTCTGCTGCAATGGAATTTTGGCTTGTATGTCTCGGGATAGTGGTGCGTAAACAGTAACAATTATTCAGTTTGATTCAGTTTAGTTTGGTTTACATCTGAGATGGTTTAGTATTGAACAAAGCTGATAAAAATTAGACAAACAAAACAAACATCTATAGAGGAAAATGATAAAAAATTAGAAAATTTCTATAAATGCGCTTGTGAAAATGACGAAAAAGGCATATAATTAACGTTACAATATGTAAAGAGTGCAATAAAAAGAGAAAAAACAGGTATAAGGAGGGTGCGAAATGCTAGATCAGTCATTTTATCAGAAAGCGGATGAGATCATTGCTTTCTATGGTAAAAAGCCGGCATCACTGATTCCGATCATGCAGGATATCCAGGGGGTGTACAGATATCTCCCGGAAGAATTGCTTACATATGTTGCGGAGCAGATCGGCGTAACAGAAGCGAAAGCGTTCAGTGTTGCCACATTTTATGAGAATTTCTCATTTGATGCGAAAGGTAAATATGTGATCAAGGTCTGTGACGGAACAGCCTGTCATGTAAGAAAATCAATACCGGTTCTGGAGGAACTTTATAAGAAACTGGGGCTGTCAAAGACAAAGAAGACGACAGACGATATGATGTTTACTGTGGAAACAGTTTCCTGTCTTGGTGCCTGCGGACTTGCACCGACTATGATGGTCAATGAAGAGGTATATCCGAGAATGACTCCGGAGAAGGCAGATGAGCTGATTGATAAACTGAGAGGGGGCGAACAGGGATGATCCAGAATAAGGAAGTATTGGAGCAGATCAGAGAAGAAGCTGTGAAAGAACTTAATTCTTATGACTGTCGTATTCTTGTCTGTTCAGGTACCGGATGTGTGGCAACCGGTTCTCAGAAAATCTATGAGAAATTCATGGAGATTGCCAAAGATGCTCCGGGAGTTACCATTGAGTTTGGACCTCATGACAAAGATGCACATGTAGGTGTAAAGAAAACAGGATGTCAGGGTGTCTGTGAGCTTGGACCACTTGTTCGTATCCAGAAAGGCGACGATGTGATCCAGTATACGAAGGTTCAGATCGAAGACTGCCAGGAGATTTTTGAGAAGAGTGTTCAGGGTAATGAGACTATCGAGAGACTGCTTTATCAGAAAGGCGGTAAAGTAAGCCGTGGACCGGAAGATATTCCGTTTATCGCGAAACAGACCCGTATTGTTCTGAAGAACTGTGGTAAGTTTGATGCAGAATCTCTGAATGAGTACATAGCAAGCGGCGGTTTCCAGGCTCTGGAGAAAGCAATGTTTGAGATGAATCCGGATCTGGTTATTGATCAGGTTGATAAATCCGGTATCCGCGGACGTGGTGGCGGCGGCTTCCCGGCAGGTAAGAAATGGATTCAGGTAGCACGCCAGGCTGATCCTGTTCATTATGTGGTTTGTAACGGTGATGAGGGTGACCCGGGAGCATTTATGGATGGTTCCGTAATGGAAGGTGATCCTTACCGTCTGATCGAGGGTATGATGCTTGCAGCTTACGCAGTAAGAGCACAGCATGGTTATATTTATGTACGTGCGGAGTATCCTCAGTCTGTAGCACGACTGAAACACGCTATCGCAGTTCTGGAAGAAGTGGGACTGTTAGGTGATGACATCCTTGGAACAGGATTCTCCTTCCATATGCATATCAACCGTGGTGCAGGTGCTTTCGTATGTGGTGAAGGTTCTGCCCTGACTGCATCTATCGAAGGAAACAGAGGTATGCCCCGTGTAAAACCGCCCCGTACAGTTGAACAGGGATTATGGGCGAAACCTACTGTTCTGAATAACGTAGAAACTTATGCAAATATTCCGGAGATCATTCTCAAAGGTGCAGACTGGTACAGAAGTATCGGTACAGAGGGATCACCTGGAACAAAAACTTTCTCACTGACAGGTTCTATTGAGAATACAGGTCTGATCGAGGTTCCGATGGGAACAACTTTAAGGGAAATCATCTTTGATATCGGCGGAGGACTGAAATCCGGTGCTGCGTTTAAAGCTGTTCAGATCGGCGGACCATCCGGTGGATGTCTGACAGAAGAACATCTGGATGTACCCCTTGATTTCGACTCTGTTAAGAAATACGGTGCGATTGTTGGTTCCGGTGGTCTGGTAGTTATGGATGAACATACCTGTATGGTAGAGGTTGCACGTTTCTTTATGGGCTTCACCCAGAGAGAATCCTGCGGTAAATGTGGTCCTTGCCGTATCGGCACCAAGCGTATGCTTGAAATCCTTGAGAGGATCGTAGACGGAAAGGGTGAAGTAGAGGATCTGGATAAACTGGAGCATCTTGGAAACTTTATCAAGGACCGTTCACTCTGCGGACTTGGAAAGAGTGCACCGCTTCCTGTACTTTCCACATTAAGAAACTTCAGAGATGAATATGTAGAGCATATTGTTGATAAAAAGTGCGCGGCTCATGTATGTAAGGCAATGCGTTCTTATGTGATCGATCCTGAGAAATGTAAAGGATGTACCAAGTGTGCGAGAAACTGTCCGGTTGGTGCGATCACAGGCAATAAGAAAGAGCCTCACAGCATTGATACCTCCAAGTGTATTAAGTGCGGAACATGTCTGGAAAATTGTGTATTCGGCGCAATTTCTGTGAATTAAGGAGGGTGAAAAGATGATTCATTTGACAATAGATGGAATTCCTGTAGAAGTGGAAAAAGGTACGACCATTCTGCAGGCTGCCAGACAGATCGGAGTGGAGATTCCTACACTCTGCTATCTGGAAGATGTATTGCCGGATGGTTCCTGTCGTTTGTGCGTGGTAGAAGTAACAAACAATGGAAGAACCAAATTTGATACGGCATGTACACTTCGCTGCTCAGAGGGGGATGAAGTACAGACAATGTCAGAGAAGGTAGTTGCATATCGTAAAGATACCCTTGACCTCCTTCTTTCCGATCATCGTGTACACTGCTTCTCCTGTGAGGCAAACGGTGACTGTAAATTACAGGACTACTGTTTTGAATATGGTGTGACTGAGACAAGCTATCCCGGTGAAATGAAGGATATGCCGATAGATGATACCAATAAATTCTTTACCTATGATCCAAGCCTGTGTATTCTCTGCCATCGCTGCGTGAATACATGTAAGGAGATTGTGGGAAGAGGTGCCATCGACACTATGGATCGTGGTTTCCAGTCAGTGATCGGTGCACATTACAAACATAAATGGAACGAAGGTATCTGTGAATCCTGCGGTAACTGTGTACAGGCCTGTCCGACAGGTGCACTGACCATGAAGCGCAGAAAGAAATACCGTCCGTACCAGATTGACAAGAAGGTTCTGACTACCTGTCCTCACTGTGCAACAGGCTGCCAGTATTATCTCCTTGTAAAAGACGGAAAGATCGTAGATACAGAAGCTGTAAACGGACCATCCAACAAAGGATTGCTCTGTGTTAAGGGCCGCAGCGGATGTTTCGATTTCGTACAGTCACCGGAGCGTATTAAATATCCGCTGATCAAGAATAAAGAGACAGGTGAATTCGAACGTGCAACATGGGATGAGGCGCTGGATCTTGTTGCTTCCAAATTTATGGAGATCAAGAAACAGTACGGCTCTGATTCTCTTGCAGGCTTTGCATGTTCCAGATCACCCAATGAAGATATTTACATGGTACAGAAGATGGTTCGCTGCTGCTTCGGCACCAACAATACAGATAACTGTGCACGTGTATGTCATTCCGCATCTGTAGCAGGTCTTGCGATGACTCTTGGCTCAGGTGCCATGACAAACCCAATTGAGGATATCACAAAGAATGCAGATCTGATCATGCTGGTTGGTTCCAACCCTGAGGAAGCACATCCTGTAGTCGGCATGCAGATCCGTCAGGCCATCAAGAGAGGCTGCAAGCTGATCGTAGTTGATCCTCGTGATATCGGTCTGGCTAAGAAAGCAGATATCCATCTGAAACTGAAACCTGGTACAAATGTTGCTTTTGCAAACGGCATCATGAATGTGATCCTTTCTGAAGGTCTTCAGGATGACAAGTTCATTGCAGAGCGTACCGAAGGTTTTGAAGAATTAAAGGAAATCGTAAAAGATTACACACCTGAGAAGGTAGCTGAAATCTGCCACATTGACGCAGACGATCTGAGAAAAGCAGCGATCATGTATGCAAAAGCTGACCGCGCTCCAATCATCTACTGTCTTGGTGTAACCGAACATTCCACAGGTACAGAGGGCGTTATGTCCATGTCCAATATGGCAATGATGGTTGGTAAGCTTGGACGTGAAGGCTGTGGTGTTAACCCGCTTCGTGGACAGAATAACGTACAGGGTGCCTGCGATATGGGCGCTCAGCCGAATGTATATCCAGGATATCAGAAGGTTACTGATCCTGCAGTTCGTGAGAAATTTGAGAAAGCATGGGGTGTAAAACTTGATCCGAATATAGGAACTCATGCAACTGATGTATTCCCGAAAGCAATCACAGGCGAGATCAAAGGTCTGTATATCTATGGTGAGGACCCGGTAGTTACTGATCCGGATACCACACACATTATCAAAGCATTAAAGAGTCTTGATTTCTTTGTACTTCAGGAACTTTTCATGACAGAGACAGCTCAGTATGCAGATGTTATCCTTCCTGGTGTAAGCTATGCAGAGAAAGAGGGTACATTTACCAATACAGAGCGCCGCGTACAGAGAGTCCGCAAGGCTGTCACAGTACCTGGAGAGATGAGACTGGATACAGATATTATTATTGATCTGATGAACCGCATGGGATATCCGCAGCCACATCTGACTTCTGCTCAGATCATGGATGAGATCGCATCCCTGACACCGAGCTTCGCAGGTATCAGCCATGAACGTCTTGACAGTGAAGAAGTTCATGGACAGGGACTTCAGTGGCCATGTACCTCCAAGGATCATCCGGGAACACCGATCATGCATGTTGGTAAATTCTCCCGCGGTCTTGGCTGGTTCTATCCTGCAAAATATGTACCGTCAGCAGAGCTTCCGGATGAGGAATATCCAATCATCCTCATGACAGGACGTATTCTGTATCATTACACAACAAGAGCCATGACAGGAAAGACACCTGAGCTTATGGAGATCGAAGGTAAGTCATTTATCGAAATGAACATCGTAGATGCCGATAAGCTGGGTATCAAAAACGGTGATAAAGTCAGAGTTTCTTCCAGACGAGGATCCATTGAATCTACCGCTCGTGTAGGTACAAAGACCTCACCGGGTGAGAGCTGGATGCCATTCCACTTCCCGGATGGAAATGCAAACTGGCTGACCAACGCCGCACTTGACAAATACGCAAGAATTCCTGAATATAAGGTATGCGCAATTAAGATTGAGAAAGCATAAAACAATATCGGAGACAAAGTTCCGGATCTGATATCGTAAATATTATATGGGGCTGTCGCACATGGATCTGCTGTCCTTGCGGCAGCTCCATATTC
>ERZ827194.447-NODE-447-length-31515-cov-113.986_pt1 | contig 31515 bp, 31 predicted proteins | sample MGYA00519777_ERZ827194 | MGnify/ENA primary metagenome ERZ827194 (study PRJEB31778, sample SAMEA3449277) | human gut metagenome | biome: human gut; feature: human-associated habitat; material: faeces | place: United Kingdom | collected 2010/2012 ...
TATGCATGAAGGGAATTGACTAAACTTAATCCCCCAAGAATTACAACTGAGCCGAAATGATAGAGTACGAAATAAATGCGTATATCCAAAAGATCAGGAGAGAGTATTTGAAGCTAGGACAAGAAAGAACCCAATTTATGTCATGTAAGGACCTAAAAGAAGAAATAGAAAAATCATTAGTTCCTGATGCCGAATTTATAGACTTCGTAGAGTTTACCCAAAATATAGTAATTCAAACGGAAAAGAGAAAAACTGCCGATTGGTACAGATCCTCTATCGATACCCTATGTTGGTACATGAAAAGAAAAAAGATAGATATAAAACTTATCACTTCATTCCTGCTGAATAAGATGATCAAAGACTTATATCACTCTGGACCTGCCGGCACACCTTTAGAACCAGGCACGGTAAGCCACTATCTTAGGGGGATAAGAGCATTGTATAACAAAGCAAAACTCTATTATAATAACGAAGACTTTGATATTATAAGGATTCCCGGCGACCCATTCAAGAAAGTTGAAATCCCGGAGTATCGGAGAAAACGGAAGAATATAGATACCAACACCTTATTAAAAATCCGAGATTTTCAGTCTGATAAGAAATGTACTAATATGGCTCGTGATGTCTTTATGATGATGTTCTATATGATGGGAATCAATATCAATGATCTATATAGTATATCATGTGAACGTCGTGGAAGGCTGGAATACACACGTTCAAAAACAAAAACGCGGAACAATCATGAACAAATACCGCTTTCGATAAAAATAGAACCAGAACTCCGCATCCTCCTTGATAAATACACAGAGGGTTATTTCCTCTCCTACTTTCATACCAACTATTGTAACTTGAATAATTTCATGCGTGCAATTAATAATGGGCTGAAAGACATTTGCTTGAATTTAGAGATTGATTTTAAAGTTACTACTAATTGGGCTCGCCACACATGGGCTAGTTTAGCAAGAAATAAAGCCGGAGTACCAAAAGCTGACATCGACTTCTGCCTCGGCCATGTGAACAATGACTATAAAATGGCTGATATCTACATTGATATAGATTATAGTATTTGCGACAAGGCAAATCGCGCTGTATTGGATTTATTGCAAAAAAAAGAAGAAAAAAAAGACTGAAACGTTTGCAAATACAAAAACTCTCTCTATATTTGCAGACATAATGGTGTTGAGCTGGATAAAACAATGATTTTATCCGGCTTTTGTTGTTCCTATACAATTCAATAGCTTTTAATTACTGAAACCTATCTCCTCTTTATGTTATGCGCCAAAAAACAATGACGCATGGAAATTACAGTATCAAAAACAGCTTTATCAGATAAGCTAAAATCAGTCGGGCGAATTATACAGCCTAAAAACTCATTACCTGCCTATGACAACTTTTTGTTTGTTGTCGATGAATTTGGAGTCATTCTAGTAACCGCAGGAGAAGAAGGAGGACGCATCTCTACAAACATTGATGGTGCCGCAGACTTCACCAATTACACTTTTATGGCTAATGCCAAAACATTACTTGACGGATTAAAAGAGATTCCCGAACAACCCTTGATTATATCCATCCTCGAAAAGGAGTTGATTGTTAAGTATGCAAACGGTAAGTTCTCAATACCACTTGAAAAAGGAGATCAATACCCATCTATGAGCACGGATGATACTGCCAGCCCAATTCTCGTATCAGGCAACGATCTATTATACGGAATAAGGCAAGTATTGTTTTGTAGTGCTAATGATGAACTTCGCCCAGTACTGAACGGAGTTTATTTTGATATAGGCCTGGATTCTATGTCTTTTGTTGCAACTGATGGCACTCGTCTAGCGATGATTGAGAATCCGTCTCCTTACACACGAAAAGAGCGGGCGGCTTTCATCCTACCAAGCAAGTTTGCTAAAGTACTTTCTAACATTGTTCCGGAAGATTGCATGGAAGTAGAAATCTCGGTAAACAAGACCAATATTTTAATTGAATTTGATTCATACCGGTTAATCTGTCGTATGATCGAAGGCCGGTTCCCTAATTATCGTGCTGTTATCCCTCAAAAACAACCTAATCGTGCAGTATTAAAGAAGACTGATATAGTATCAGCTCTAAAGCGTGTATCTGTCTTCTGTTCCGAATCCTCATCCTTGGTGGTACTCAAGTTTGATTCTACTTCTCTTAAAATTGAAACTCATGATTTAGACTTTTCTAAATCAGCAGAAGAAACGATCACCCTGCAGTCAGGCTGTAATATTGAAATTGGTTTTAAGAGCAGCTTCTTAATAGAAATGATAAATAACATTCCTTCGGAAGATATTACTATCAGCATGAGTGATCCATCAAAAGCCTCAATCTTTACCCGCTGCGATGAAGAAGTTCGTAGCTTGACTTATCTATTAATGCCTTTATCAATTAATTATTAATGCTATGGGAAAAGAATATCAATCACCTAAACAGGTTATTCAATCGTATTTGGAAGAGAGAGCAAAGAGTGATCCCCTCTTTGTCACTTCCTACACAAAGCCAAACAAAAATATTGATGAATGTTACAACTATATCATAGGAGAAGCAAAAAAACGCGGTGGTAGTGTTGTATGTATGTCTGACGATGAAGTATTCGGATTGGCAGTTCATTACTATGATGAAGATGATATCAAAGTTAGTAAGCAGCCTGCAACAAAAGCAGTTGTTTCTAATCGACCTGAAAAGAAAAAGGAACTTATACCATCTATTGAGAAGCCCAAACCGGAGCAGATTGCTAATAATAAACGTAAAGGAAAGAAAAAGGAAATACCTTCCGGACAATTTTTATTATTTGAAGACTTATGAGACCAAGAACAAAGTTACAGCTTAGAGTTGTTAATTTAAGTAGCCAGCTACCTAATATTGAGAGTTTGATGATTGACTGGGCTAAGAATGAGTGTTTGAAACATATAGGATATGCAACCAAGTCACGTATTATCTGTATGGAGTGCGGCCAACGCTTCGCTCCGGAACTTGTAAAACGTAAACGTGCTGTTTGTCCTCATTGTGATACGTCTTTGAAAATAGAACAGTCGAGGAAGCGTATCAATAAACAGACAATGTTTATTGGCAAGGCAGAAATTTGTGAGGAATTCCAAGTTATCCGAAGCTTTGAATTGATTGCTTACTATCAGGCAGAAGCGAATCCTCGTTATTTTATTCGTGAGATACTGCAACATTGGATAAAAGATGATGGCAACCGGGAGGTAGTAGCTCGTGCTAACAATACGGGACATTGTGGATGGTGTGGAGATTTGGAGATACGTAATAAAGTTGTTGGATCATATTATTACAGTTGTAGTAATGATGTTTATTGTGAACGCTATCATCCAGCCTCCGTCTTTAGACCTAAGTATATTCAAATGGGTATAGATTGTAAATTACGCGGTATGTCATTTCTTACTGCTACCAATATAATTCCCCATTCTCCCAAGGCTGAAACACTTCTAAAGGCAAGACGTTATGAATTAATAGATCATTTCGAGGGACACCGTTACAAGATTGATATGTATTGGCCGTCTATTAAAATTTGCCTTCGAAATAAATATCGGATTAAGGATGTTTCCATGTGGTTTGATTATCTGAAACTACTTGAACATTATCGTAAGGATCTGCATAACGCCCATTACGTTTGTCCTAAGAATCTAAAAAAAGCCCATGACTTGTATGTGGCGAGAAAGAAACGTGATGATGAAAAAGAACGCAAGGCTAAAGAAATGCAACAATTGCTTAAACTCAAGAAGGATGCAGAGAATTATATCAAAGAAAAATCGAAGTTCTTTGACCTAAAAATGTCTGATGGTAAAATAGTCGTAGTACCGCTCAAAAGTCTTGAAGAGTTTCAACAAGAAGGTGAAATCATGCACCATTGCGTCTTTACAAATAAATATTATAAAGAAAAGGATTCACTCATTCTTTCTGCTCGAATCGGCAAGAAACATATTGAGACCGTAGAGGTCAATTTAAAAACATTCAGTATTGTTCAGTCCCGTGGAGCCTGCAATAGTAATACCGAGTACCATAACCGTATTATCGGACTCGTGAAAAAAAATATGAACTTAATACGTCAGAAACTGACGGCATAGCATACAATGACCTATATAGATTATATAAACCAATTTTGGAAGATGAATCGAAGTGTAGAATTCAGCCCGAACGAAGTCTTTTTGTACTTCTATCTCTTGAATGAGTGCAATATTCGGGGTTGGCAGAATCCGTTTGAGCATCCCAACAAGACTATCGTCCTCGCAACCGGTATATCAGAGAAAACCGTCATTGAAGTTAGGAACAGATTGCAGCAAAAAGGTTTAATAACCTTCGAATCGGGTAAGAAGAATGCGAAATCGCCAGTTTATTACTTACTTGACGAAAGTAAAACGGTAAGTAAAGAGGTAAGTAAAAGAGTAAGTAAAAGAGTAAGTAAAACGGTAAACATTAATAATAAGACTAAAGACAATAAGACTATAACTCTCTCACGCGCATGCGTGGGAGAGCTGTTTCCGGAAGATAGTTTTTTCGATAAGTCTTTAGAAGAATGCTATCAGGAACTGAAATCTAATCAGTCATGGGCGGAAACTGTAACGATGAATACTCGTTCTTCCGGTTATGATGAATTTACGATAGAAGCCTTTTACGAGTGTTTGAAGCAATTCTTTATGAAACTACAAAATGAGGGTGAAACGACAAAGTCGCCAAAAGGCGCGATGTCTCACTTTGCCCGATGGTTGAAATTAGAACTAAGCAACAAAAAAGATGGAAAAAGTAAGAGAACAGATACAGATTCAGAAACAAAAATTAAAGTGCGGACCATCAAGCTATGACCCGATTGCTTTTAAGAATTCGATGAATTTGTTCCGAAGATGTTGTTTATATGTATGCCCAAATTTTTGCGTTGACGATCGAAATCGCGAAATCATGAATGAGATTTTTTTATATCTCATCGGAGGGTCGAACGTTTTAGACCGCAGCAAAGGATTGTGGCTATATGGTTCTGTAGGAACCGGAAAATCCTGCATATTGAAAATCATACAGATGTATGACAGGTATAGCAACGGAAAAGACAAAACAGGATATTACCTACAGGGAGGATTCCCGATAGAGGCAGCAGCTTTCGTAGCTAACCAGTATTGCAAGAAAGGCATTGACGGAATCTTAAGTTATGACGGTTCAAATGGAATAGCGTTAGGTCTGGATGAAGTCGGACGAGAGCCTAAGGTAAAGCATTACGGGACAGAGATGGATGTGATACAGTACATACTTCAAATGAGATACGACAACAGGAGAAGTTGTACAACATTCGTGACTACTAATTTATTTCCGGAAGAGATTCATTTAAAATATGGGGAATATATTGCCGATCGAGTTAACGAAATGTTTAATGTTGTGGAAATCGGAGGTAAAAGTCGAAGATAATTGTATCTTTGAAAACTATTATAAAAAAACAAAAAACCATGAAAGAAAAAAAACAGCAACAAGAAGATGATAATCAATTTAACATGAACCTTCTTTACGCACCTGAATTAGAAAAAGCTGTATTGGGTACATTAATGACTGACAAAAAGGCTTATGCGTTAATAAGTGATATTCTTCGTCCAGAATCTTTTTATGAATATCGACATCAACTGATATATGCTGCAATAATTACCCTCGCGGTCAATCAAATGCCGATAGATATTCTAACTGTAAAGGAGCAACTTAGCAAACGAGGCGAATTAGATAAAATTGGAGGACCAGCTTATATAACTCACTTGAGTAGCAAAGTAGCATCATCGTCTCAAACGCAGTATCACGCCCGAATCATTGCACAAAAGTATATATCCCGCCAATTACTTGCACTTGCAACAGATATTCGCTTAAAAGTATTCGATGAAACCCAAGATGTAGAAGATTTAATTTCGGAAATCAGAGGAAAGCTGACTGATATATCCTCATTAAATACGGAACATGATTGTATTCAGATTAACCCCGTGATTGATGAAGTCTATAAACTAATTCAGAAGGCAGCTACACGAACTGATGGACTAAGTGGTTTGGAAAGTGGATTCACTAGATTGGATAAAATGACATGTGGCTGGCAGAATGGTGATTTGATTACTATAGGAGCACGTCCTGCAATGGGGAAAACAGCATTTATTATATCTATGCTAAGAAATATGGCGGTCAACTTCAGAATTCCAGTCGCTTTGTTTTCTCTTGAAATGAGCAATGTGCAGTTAGTCAATCGTCTTATCACCAATGTCTGCGAAATTCCAAGTGAGAAAATCAAGAGCGGACAGCTTGCCTGTTATGAGTGGCAGCAATTGGACTATAAACTAAAAGATTTGCAAGACGCTCCTCTTTATGTAGATGACTCACCACTTATGAAAATGGATATTTTGTGTAATAAGGCACATTATTTAGTAAAAGAAAAGGGTGTTAAGTTGATTGCTATCGACTATGTTCAATTGTTATATAATGACATCAAATATACAGAGAATAGATATTCGGAAATAAATTACTTCACAAGAAGATTAAAATCTTTAGCAAAAGAGCTGAATATTCCTATTATTATTACATCGCAATTGAATCGGGCAATTGAATCTCGTGAAGGGATTGATGCTAAACGTCCTCAGTTAATAGATTTACGTGATAGTGGTACATTATGCGATGATTCTGATATGGTTCTTTTTTTACATCGGCCAGAATATTATAAGATTTTTCAAGATGATCGAGGAAACGATATGCGAGGTATGGCAGAAGTAATTATTGCTAAGCATCGTAACGGTGCACTAGGTGAAATATTATTGCGATTCAAAGGCGAATTCTGTCGCTTTTCAAATCCAGAGGAAGACATATGTATTCCCATGCCTGGTGAACCCATCGGTACGAAACTTGGTTCTTCTTCAATCTCTAAAACCAAAGTGCCATTCTCTATAGATAATCAAATTAAAGATGATGGTCCATTACCTTTTTAAAATATTCGCTGAATTAATTTTCTCTTCAATATTTTTTCTATCTTTGTAAAAGAATGGTGTTGCGCCGGATTTTGAAGAAAAAATCCGGCATTTGTTATTTGTAAGTTACTGAAACACTAAAGTATTCTCTTTGCTATGTCATACTTAATTTAAAAAATTAAAATTATGGCAAGTGAAGCAGTAAATAATTACATAACTAAACGCTACGAACGCTGGCTTGATTACTCTTTGTATCATTGTGGGCTTGCTGGTATTTCAGACGAAGCAACAGACGTCTTGAATGAGGTCATTTGTTCGCTCCTTCAAAAGAAAAGCAGGTTACTGGATAAATTCTTGAGACAAAAAGAAATGGCTATACAGAACTTGATTTCTTTGTTTTGAAGATGATAAAGCTAAACGCATCCTCTCCTACTTCACAGTATAGGAGTAGATACAAGCCCCTGCCTGTGGATGATAATGTAGATTATTCCAGGCTAGATATTGAGGATATTTCAGATGAATCAGAAGATCGAAACGCTGAAATATTAGACAAGCTGCACATAGTAAGGGAAACATTCGAAAGCCTAAACCTTGGTACGACAGCTACCCGCGTTTTTGAGTATCGTTTCTTCCATGATGGAAATTTCTCTGAATGGGAAGGCCCAGAGACATTGAAGCAGCTATATGAAATATATAATGGAGTGCAGGAACTTATTAGAAAGAAAATAAATGGAAATTCATTGTTCTAATTTGTAATATTATTACTTTTGAAAAAAAATAATAAAAGCATGAATACAGAAGAAAACATGATTCCGATAGAACCTTATCTTAAGGACTTTAAACAATATCTTGATGCAAATTCAAGATGTATACTATCTGCTAAATTTGGAAATGGAAAAAGCTATTTTATTAGCAACTTTATGAAGGATTATTCTGAAGAATATTTGTTTATTCCTATATATCCAGTGAATTACCAGGTTATGGATAATAAAGATATATTCGAATTGATAAAAAGGGATATATTAATCAGACTACTCTCAAGTGAGGAAATTAATATCAATGAAATAGAATTGAATACTGCTTCATTGTTCTATTACTTTTTCACGACCAATCCAGGAGATAAACTTTTCAACATTTTAAGTGTAATCCCTGATATAAATTTCTATGGGGTTGATATTAATATTACTAGCGTAATTAAAAAACTGAAAGAAGTCAAGAATAAATTTGATACGTATAAGGAACGATTTGTGTCTGTTGATAAAACATCTGAATTATATATTACCCAATTTGAAGCTTTAAAAGGATCAATATACGAGTTTGATGCTATTTCGCAATTGATATGTGATATAATTCACGAATATAAAGCGAAGTGTTCCAGTAAGAAAGTGGTGTTGATTATAGAAGATCTTGACAGAATAGATCCTGCTCACATCTTTAGAATTCTAAATGTATTTTCAGCTCATTTTGATAGACATACACCAGGTGTTGTCGAATTTGAAACAACCTGTGGAGGTAACAAGTTTTGTTTAGACAAAATTATTTCAGTTTGTGATATTGATAATATCAAGAATATATATGCGCATATTTATGGAGAAAAGACTGATTTTATAGGTTATATAAGCAAATTCTCAAACAGCAAAGAATATATCTATTCTTTAAAGGAAAAAGTGAAATGGTATATTACTAATGTGTTATTGGATAAAGATTTGGAGAAATACCACAAAATCTGTGACATACTATCAGATATCATAATTTCATCGATGGATAATAGAGAAACTGTAGAAAGTAATTTGCGTATAATAAAGGAACGTATAGTTAATGCTAATAAACTAATAAGGGCCCAAAATATAATACTAAATCAAAGATTTGCAGGCAAATATCTAACTTATGATTCAGACTTTACAAAGTTGTTAGCTTTATTGAAAGCATTTGGATTCAACTTCACTGATATTGATATAGAGTCTGCTTTTGATGAATTTGTGAGGATAATAGGTAAATACTGGGCTTTAGCTTCTACGTTTGACAAAAAAATTACTTTTGAAGTTAAAAAAAATAAGATAGAAATTTCATATTATAGAGAAATAACACATGGGATTGGAGATTACCAATTGTATACTTCTCTTTATAATTGTATTGAGGGTGATCAAATTATAGACTTTGATATATCGGGCTTGGATACAGAAGCAAGACCTATATCATTAATCTTTGGTCAGATTAATAATATAGTCGCTTATCTTAATAGAAAATTCATTATTTAAATTAAAAACAGCATTTAAGAGAATACATAATGAAAGAAAACAGCCAAGGAGTTTATATTTTAGTTGAAATTCCTTGGTCATGGAAGAAAAAGTAGAAATTAAGATTGATCCCCGGAACTATCGTATCCATGGGGACGAAAACAAGCGGCTTATCCACAAAAGCCTTGTTGAATGTGGAGCTGGTCGGTCCGTATTGGCCGACCGTGATAATGTGTTAATCGCTGGAAACGGCGTCTATGAAGAAGCTCAAAAGTTAGGTCTCAAAGTGCGTGTTGTAGAGTCTGACGGTACCGAGCTTATTGTTATTAAACGCAAAGACTTATCTACGGAAGATGAAAAGAGAAAACTGCTGGCCTTAGCGGACAATCATACTTCCGATACTTCTGAATTCGATTGGAAGTTAGTGATAGAAAACTTCTCGCCTGATGTATTGAATGATTGGGAGTTTTCAGTAGACGAGATCGAACTTTCGACTGATATCCCTAATTCTGACGATGAGAAAGATAATAATCTTTATACAAAAAAAATAGTATCTCCAATCTATACACCGACTGGCAATAAACCTGCAATATCAGAACTCTATAATCTTGAAACTTACAATTGTCTGATGAAACAAATTCAGGAGTGTAATTTAGACAAGCAGACTAAAGATTTTCTTCAGATTGCAGCTTCAAGGCACATTGTTTTCGATTATGGAAAAATTGCTGAATTTTATGCTCATTCAAACAACATCATTCAAAATTTAATGGAAAATTCAGCTCTTGTCATTATAGATTTTAATAAAGCTATTGAACTAGGATATGTTTGTTTAAAGAAAGAATTGTCAGACTCATATTTGGAGGATTATAGCAATGATGAAAAATAATTGCTTCGTTGCATTGATACTTACACATGGGCGTCCAGACAATGTACATACAGTAAAAACATTACGGAAATGTGGCTATACAGGTGATATTATCATAGTATTAGATAATGAAGATCTGAAGATAGATCGTTATCGCAAAAACTACGAAAACATATATGTATTCGACAAACAAGAAATAGCATCAGAAACAGATGAGGGTGATAACTTCAATGATCGTCGAGCTATTATTTATGCGAGAAATGCTTCTTTTGAAATAGCAAAAGAAAAAGGCTACCAATATTTTATTGAGTTAGATGATGATTATACGGAATTCTCATACACTTATAATCAATATGGTGAAATGAAGCAGAAAAACATTATCAATCTTGATAAAGTACTTGATGCTCTAATTGATTTCAAAAATAAAACAGGTGCTTTAGCTGTTGCATTAGCTCAAAGAGGAGATTTTATCGGAGGAAAGCAGAATAATATAGTTCGTGGTGAATTACTTAAACGGAAAGCAATGAACTCATTTATTTGTGATACAAACATGCCTTTTAAGTTTTTTGGTAAAATTAATGAAGATGTAAACACCTACACTTTACTAGGAAGTAGAGGAAATTTGTTTTTTCAGATTCCGCATGTTTCTTTGAATCAAGTAACAACTCAACAATCAAATGGCGGAATGACTGATATATATTTAGATAGTGGGACTTATGTTAAGTCTTTCTACACAATTATGTATGCTCCTTCTTGTACAAAGATACGCCCAATGGGAAGTGTGTATAGACGCCTACACCATAGTATTAATTGGAATAATGCTGTTCCTAAAGTAATTCCAGAGAACTGTAAAAAGTAACCCCTATTTATATTTTAATTTGAAGATTATCCAAGCTAAGGCAAGAGTTATCACAATTTGTTAGTTATTGTTAGTTTATGACAGAGAAGAAGAATCTGGCCGAGAAGAAAAAAAGAGGGCGTAAATCAGAGTACAGAATAGAGTATGCCGATCAAGCTCTAAAGCTTTGTTTGTTGGGTGCAACAGATAAAGAGCTCTCCGAATTCTTCTCTGTTTCAGAGCAGACTTTAAACAAATGGAAGAAGGATTATCCCGAATTTCTTGAGTCCCTAAAAAAAGGGAAAAATATAGCAGATGCTAACGTTGCATCGAGACTCTATAACCGTGCTATTGGGTATAACTGTAAAGCAACAAAATTTGCAACATCGAACGGGAAGATTACAGATTCGAAGGAATTTATAGAGCATTATCCTCCTGATACAACAGCCGCTATTTTCTGGTTGAAGAATCGACAGCCGGAAAAATGGCGTGACAAGAAAGAAGTAGACGCGAATGTAAACCTTGGTGATGAATTGGAATCATTGACAGACGAACAACTTCAGGCTATTATTGATGGTAAAGAAAAAGAGTGAAAGAGAAATACTGCTTAGACAAGCGAAAGCAGCAACTATACTTCGCAAGCGTGAAGCCCGGAATGATTTCTGGGCTTTCTGCTTATACTATGATCCAAAGTTCTTTGCCAAACGATTATTCTTGAAGAAAGTAGCCGAAGCGTTCATGCGTGTGTATACCTCCTATTTAGCTAATATTATCTACCGCCTTGCTGTCAGTATGCCGCCACGTGCCGGTAAGTCTTATATTTCCTCATTGTTTATAGCCTGGATGTACGGTCACTTCCCGGAAGAATCTGTAATGCGTAACTGTTGCTCTGATACTCTTTACAATAAGCTGTCATACGATACCCGTGATATTGTAAAATCTAAGCGTTACAAAGAGATATTCCCTGATATTCATCTGAAAGGTGATAAACAGAATGTGAAGAGTTGGAATGTGGAAGGCGCTCGCCAGGTATCTTATTTCGGTGGCGGTGTTGGCGGTACCGTGATCGGCTTCGGTGCGTCTATGCTCGCCATGACCGACGACTTATATAAGAGCCTGGAAGATGCGTTATCTGACAATAACAATGAAAAGGTATGGTCTTGGAAACAAGGTACGCACGACTCCCGTATTGAGGGAAGTTGTTGTATGATTGACATCGGGACCCGCTGGTCTTCTAGTGATGTCCTCGGACGTATGGAAGAAGCCGGCAAGTATAATGAAATCATCCGGATCGCAGCTCTTGATGAAAACGATGAAACTTTTTGCGCTGATGTACATACTACGGAATATTACCGGGAACTACGTTCTGAAACCGACGAAAGCATTTGGATGGCCGAATATATGCAGGAACCATTCGAAGCCAAAGGGTTACTATTCCCCAAATCGTCTCTCATGCGCTTCAAATTAGCCGATATTGCAGGAAAGAAACCTGATGGGACACTCGGAGCTTGTGATACAGCCGATAAAGGAGATGATGATTTCTGCGCACCATTCGCAAAGGTGTTCGGACCAAAATATTTCATTACCGATATTCTTTTCACAAAGGATCCTGTTGAAGTTACAGAACCGCGCCTGGCACAAATGGTAATAGATACCGAATGCGACCAGCTACGCATTGAGTCAAATAATGGTGGTCGTATCTTTGCTATCAATGTGCGTAAGCTTGTTACATCGAAAAAGAAATCGTGTGTTATACAAGCCCGGCCAACAACCCAGCACAAGGAAACACGTATCATTATGAAGGCTGGCTGGATAAAGAAACATTGCGCTTTTCTTGATGAATCAGAATACTCTAAAGGATCAGACTACGGTCGTTTCATGAAAGCGCTTACTAGTTATAAACGTGAAGGTGACAATGCACATGATGATGCACCCGACGGAATGACCATCCTTGCAGAGTTTGCGGAATCGCTTGGGCTGAAGTTAAAAACATCTACTCGTAAAGTGGGGCGTGGATAATATGGAGGTATAATTATTAAAAAATCACACCTCCATTCGTTTTTAATTAAAAGATGATTCAATAGCCCTCATTGCAGATCTAGCTTCCCTAAGTACTTTTAGATATGTTGTATATCTAAGAACATCCGTATCTTGGGAATTTAATTTAGTTACTAGAGTCAAATCTGTGTTCATTCTTGCACTAGAGTCTTTTTTTTGTATAATCTGGAATACTTCATACAATCCCTTTGTTGCATAGTCGCAAAATCTGTCTAACTGTTTAGTTAATCCTACAATTTCTTCTTTATCCATATTCTTTTGTTTTAGAGTTTACCGCAAAGTTAAGTAGAATAAATTAACTGACGTATATATTTTAAGAGAAAAGTATATGCCAGATATTAAGGACATTCTAAGAAATGAAGACTTCGGTAGCATAGTAGGTGATTTATGCGTTGATACCCGTGAAAATCGTAATCCTCGTGAGTATATGGAGGAATACAATGGAGACAGGACCCGTCGTAAAGAATCAGTTGGGTATCGGGAGCCTAAAAAGATTGCTGTATATTCAGATACAGAAGTAGAAGTTGACCCCGAAACAGGAGCCGAAAAGCCAAAGAGACTAGAAGACAAGACTGTCGATGTAGCTAAGGTCGTAACCAACCTACCTAAAAAGATCGTTCGTAATTCTGTTGCTTTTCTATTTGGTGGTGAAATGACTATCACAGCAGAAGATTCGAACGACGGGATCTGCGAGTTCAAAAAAGTCTATAAGCGAAAACTCAAGATGCAATCTGTATTGAAAGAGTTTGCTCGCAAAGTGTTGTCTGAAACCAAGGCTGCTATTGTATTCTATCCTGTTACCAAGAACGATGGAAAAAGTCAGTTGAAAGTTAAGATTCTTTCTACTCCCAAGGATAGTAATGTCGAATGTGAATTCTATCCACACTTTGATGAGGACGACGATATGGACGGTTTTCTCTATAAATACAATGCAGAAGTCAATGGCCGTACTTGCGAATGCGTGAAAATCTATACGAAAGATGTTATCTACTCCGGTATCATGGACGGTGTATGGCAAGTGAAAAAGATAAAGAATCGTTTTGGCAAGATTCCGGTAGTATATGCCGAGGTCGATTGTCCGGATTGGGAAGATGTTGCTAATTTGATTGACAAGAAAGAAATGAGACTTTCCCGGCTATCAGATACTAATGATTACTTTTCTGAACCTATACTGAAAACTTATGGTTTAGCTAACCTTCCGAGCAAAGAAACGGTTGGTAAGGAATTGAACTTCAGTATGGAGGTTGATTCAGATACTGGTACATCGTATCACGGTGATGCAGATTATCTTGCATGGCAACAATCTTGTGAATCCGTTACACTTGAACTAAACCAACTGGATGATGCAATACATTCCGGAGCTTCCAGTCCGGACTTGTCTATAAATAAACTAATGGGACTTGGCAACCTTAGCGGCACTTCACGTCGTTTTATGCTGATTGATGCAGAGATAAAAGCTACTGAACAGATGGAAATATTTGGTCCAGTTGTTCAACGAACAGTAGCAATCGTCCAAGCAGGAATGGCAAATATTACACATACAAAATATGCATCACAGCTAAATGACAACTACATTGAGGTAGAGTTTGGTAGTATTCTCCCACAGGATTTGGCGGAAGAACTCAAGAACCTTGAAACTGCTTCTCAATTCAATAGTAAAGAGACGATTATTAAAAATTCGCCCTATACAGATGATGTGGAAGCGGAACTGAATCGTAAGAAGAATGATGAGAAAGAGACTGCACAGAATAATTCACTCATAGGAGCAACTTTCTAAGCTATGCCCGGACTTTCTTTCTACGACAAACAACACATACAGAAAGTTGCTGCACAGCAGGCCGTAATAGCCAATATCTTTAATCAGTTTATACTTTCTGTTTCCCCGTATCTCCGTAAATGGTCTGATGCGGGGAAAAACAATGTATGGATAAGCAATCAGGGAATAGAGAGTGCAGTTGACCGGGAACTGCTGAATCTTGAATCAATGCTATATGCTAATATCTCTGCATTTCAAAAGGACGGTTGGGAACGAGCAGAAAGAAAGAATGATGATTTTATTTCCCAGTTCATCAAGGGAATGTCTATTTCCAGTGCAACGAAAGATGGAATGTTTACCCATAGTCTATCTGCATTTGAAGCTCTAAAAAATGATATAGACGCTAACGGATTCAAATTATCTGATAGGGTCTGGAATATTACACAGCAGACGAAATCGCAACTCGAATTCTATCTTGATAGTGGCGTAGTTGCCGGACGTAATTCAAACGGAATCAGTAGTGATATACGGCAAATTTTGCAAAATCCCCAAAAACGCTTTCGCAGGATCCGGAATGAGAAAGGCGAATTAGTTTTGTCTCAACCGATGAAAGATTACCACCCAGGACAAGGCGTTTATCGTTCTGCATATAAGAACGCTCTCCGGACATCTGCAACAACGACGAACACAGCTTACCGGAGTGCAGACTATGAACGTTGGAGCAAACAAGACTTCATATTAGGTATTGAGATACATCGCTCGGCCAATAATCGAGGACCGTGCAAGATCTGTGATGCGATGGTAGGTAAATATCCGAAAACGTTCAAGTTTACAGGCTTTCATCCTTTTTGTATCTGCTTTGCCACTCCTATCACCATGGAGCCGGAAAATTTTGCTGATTTCCTGCTGAATGACACAGTTCCGAAAGAGCAGGTTATTACAGACATTCCCCAGGGAGCAAAGGATTTCGTCATCGAGAATAAAGATGGATTGCAATCGGCTTTCTGGTACAAGGATAACTTTACCAATGATGGAGGACTACAAAGAGAAATAGTTTCCCAACCTATTACGAATGAAGTTATAAAGGTTTCTAAACCTAAACGTATCAAGACTGATTCTGAAATTGCAAATATTAAACAAAAATGGAATGAGCGAAAACTCTATAACAAAATAACCAACACAGAGAATGAAATACGCCTGAATAAAAGCTTTGAGACAGGAGTCCTATTTGACAGGAATGGTAATGTTGTAATCGATAAGCGCGGAGCCAAATATAGTGTTGCGTTTACGGATGAAGAATGTGCAAAGATGAAAGATTGCGTTTTCACACATAATCACCCAAGAGGCTGGCAAGAACCAGAAAAGAGTTTGGGACGAATAGGTAACTCATTCAGTCCGGCTGATATGTATCTTGCAATAGCTCATAATGTATCAGAAATGAGAGCTGTAACACCTAATTATACATTCGCTATGAAACGTCCCGAAGAAGGATGGGGAATTACAATTAGTAAATTCGAAAAGCTAGTGAATCGGGAGAATAACAAACTAAGAGTAGAGTTTACTGCTAGAATCAATAATAATACACTATCCCCAACAATGGCTTCAGTGGTCCATTATCATATATTATGGAAACGGATATCTGAAAAAATGGGATGGAATTATACAAAAGCGAAAACTCGTTAATTGGATTCTTTTAGGAAGACGAACTCCCCTTTTTGGTCGCTTTCTCTTTTGTCATGTACCTGTGAACCATCAAGGTACTTAACAGGAATGCCATTAGGGTATGCCGGGCATTTTAATTTATCAAAATTAAAATGCTTGCATTGTGTACACTTAGATATATACACATTGTAATATTCGTGTCTATCTTCTATATAATCCATTTTATACTTTGACATAATTACAAATATATGCATTTGATTCTGAAATAAAATATATAAGCAGGAAAAATTTACTCCCCTTATATTTTAATAGAAAATCGTTATGACAATCATTGATGCTATTAAAAAGGGCTTGAAAGCCGCAGGTGTAAACGAAAAGTACGCTGTAAAGGTTCAGAAACTCTTCAAAATCGAAAAGGAGGAGGATATTGATACTTATATTGCCTTGTTCAAAGACAATATTCTTCCTGATCTTGAAAGCACATCCGCAATAGAAAAAGCAAAAAAGGATGCTATTGCCGAGTATGAAAAGAACAATGGTTTAAAGGATGGTAAACCTATCAAGTCGGCTAAAAAGACTAAGAAAACAGTAAAATCCGATGACGATGATGAAGAAGACGATGATGAAGACTTCGAAGATTTGCCCGCATCTGTAGTTAAGCTATTGAAAGCCCAACAGAAGCAAATCTCCGAGTTGACCGCATCGGTATCTTCTGTCGTATCAACAGTCACAACTTCCACGAAACAGGCATCAGCCAGAACACTATTTGCAGATGCAAAACTGCCTGAAAAGTGGTTTAACCGTATTGATGTCAATTCTGAAACTTCTGTTGAAGATCAGATTAAAGAGTTGCAAGAAGAATACGCTGAAATCAGACAGTCAGTAATAGATGATGAGGTTGCCGGTGGTGATTACAAGCCTAATTCCTACAAGCCCAAAGAACGTTCAGAGAAAGAATGGCTGGAACTAATGGAGGACGAGGAAGGTGTTAATAACGGGACTGCCAGCCTTGGACTTGAAGAATAATAATTAATAATTAAAAGCTATGTTCAGAAAAAAGCAAAGTGAATTTCAGTATGCCCCCGGAATCGAAAAGATTATCGAGGACATTCAGGGCGGTGGAACTATTGCCCGTGCGGAACTGAAGGGAATCATTGATGAACTTCCTCCGCTTGTTATGGTGGGTAAGGACACTAACGGTCTTTATCATATTGTTAAGACTGGAAGAGTTACGGCTGTAGCTGCTGCCGATGCGGTAGCTATTCAGGTAGCAAAGAATCATGTGTTTAAAGTTGGGGAAGCGGTTACAATCGGCGGTGCTTTAACTGGAGCTTCCGATGTAATCTCCGCAATCGACAAGACCGCCCCGGCCTATGACACAATAACTCTTGCTGGTCCGATTGGGGCTGTGAAAGTAGATGATGTGTTAGTACTTGTAACTGCTAAAGCTGCTGCCAAAGCTGCAAAGTTCAAGTATACCCCGGAGGTTATCACCATGAACAAGGTTGATGTGACCGTAGCTAACCAGCAGTCAGGTCTCTTGGTGCGTGGTACTGTTAATGAAGCAGTAATGCCCTACCCTGTTGATGATGCTATTAAAGCGTTGCTTCATTTTATCCGTTTTATGTAATCCATTAATTCATAACTATATATGGAAAGAAGTTTAATTAAACAAGTGAACCGTAAGAATATGGGCGCCCGCCTTAACTCGCGTAAGGTTAAGCCGGTGTTTTTCCCTAATTTCTTCGGTGTAACGCAGAAGAACTCTCTGAAATGGGAGACTCTTACAGGTGAGAAAGGTGCACCAGTTATCGCTGACGTTATTTCATTCGATTCTTCCGCACCTCAAAAGAAACGTGAAGTTATCGGTAAGATGTCAGGTGATATTCCTAAGACTGCTGTAAAACGCGGTATGAACGAAAGTGATTGGAATGAATACCAGCAACTTAGCAGGGATTGTGAAGGTGATTCGGATTTGAAATCTATTCTTGACCTTGCGTTCAAAGATCAGGATTTTGTATATAATGCTGTTCGCGGTCGTTTTGAATGGTGGTGTATGCAGTTGATGTCCAAAGGTGGATTCGTTCTCAATTCAAGCAATAACAATGGTATTGTTACCGAAGAATTTGTAGGCTGTGGTATGCCTAATGAAAACAAGAAAGTTGCTGCTGTGGATTGGTCTAAGTCTACAACGGCCGACGGCTTGCAGGATATTGAAGATACCGTAGTTGCCGCTTCTGCCGAAGGTGTTACTATCAAATATGTAGTGATGCGCAAAGATAGATTTGCTCTATTGAAGAAACAGAAGGCAGTTATCGAAAAGGTTAGGGGCTGGATTAATCAGAAAGAAAAGCTGACTATCTCCAAGAAAGTTATCAATGAGTATCTTGCTGCCCAAGAGAATACGGAAGGTGTTCAGATCGTTCTTGTAAGTCCATCCGTTCGTATTGAGAATGCCGCTCATCAACGTACTACAGTAAATCCATGGGAAGCTGCCAATATTTGTTTCTTGGAAGATTTGCAGTGTGGCGACGTTCAGCATGGACCTATTGCAGCAGAACACTCTGTCGAGTACAAGAAGAAAGCTTCCACGCTGAAAAAAGACTTTGTTTTTATCAGCAAGTGGTCTGAACTGGAACCGTTCAAAGAGTGGACTAAAGCGGAAGCTAACGCAATTCCAGTAATCAATGACCCTGATGCAATGTACATCATGAAAACTGATGGCCAGGCATGGACGGAAGGTGAAGATACTGAAAAAACAGACGAAGAGGGTTATTAATCATCTATTATGGCAACAATCAGAGAAACAATACTAGAATATCCCTCCATTGAGGATATGAAAGGCTTCTTGGATAAGGTAGTCTTCGTTAAGCGGGGTATCAACTCCGAAGCAGAATGTACTGCTGAAAGCATGAAGCAAGTCGGTCTTTGTGTCGCTGATACGTACGCCATGTTAGTAAACTCACAGGATTTCAGTGAGAATAAGCTTTCTATCACTCATCCCCGTTCTTTCTATGTCCAGACTGCAAAACAACTGTATATAGAAAACGGGGAGCCGGAGAAAGCCGGTAAACTCGGGAAACGAATCATTATCAAAGGAAAGGCTGGTAACAGATGGTAAAACGATATCCACATACAGCGATAGTCACTATCGACGTTAACGGAAAGACAGTAAACGGTGAATGGGTTCCGGGGAAACCGATTGAAATATCCGTTCCCGGACGTTATGATCCTGTAAGTGATGGTACTGTTGTCTATAAACGTAATTCGGCTGGTGATGAAGCGCAAGTGCATGGTTATTTCTATACCAAAATTCAGCCTCAATCAGGTAGTAAGTTTTTGCGTTTGAAAGTCGCTTCCAAAGGTATTGACGTACCGATTATCTGTTGGGAACCTTATCAATCACATTCAATTATTAACGTATGAGAAACGGCATGACTCCCCTATTCACCTTTGATGAAATGGAACGTTGGTTTGAACACTTTCAAAGCAAAGCGGAAGACAAGATGCTTGTTTTCCTGCAAGCTGGAGGTGAAAAGTTTATCGAAGTGGCTCGTCGGAGTGGTTCATATAAAGACCAGACAGGTAACCTTCGAAGCTCTATTGGATATATAATTGCGAAAAACGGAAAAGTGGTTGCAGAGAACTTTACCGAAAGTGAAAAAGGAACTGATAAGACAACCGGTAAGTATAAAGGGCGTAGGCTTGCAGAAGAAGTATCTCTGTCTCATTCCGGTGGTTACGTGTTGGTTGGTGTTGCAGGAATGGAATACGCGGCATCCGTAGAAGCTAAAGGGTATGAAGTAGTTTCAGGAGCTAATACGCAATGTGAGAAATATCTAAGAGATACATTGAAATCTGTTTTTAGAAAGATTTGATTATGGATGAATTCGACGCTGTAGATATAGTCTACGATGCTGTGATTACTGCAAAAACTAATGTTATGATTTACAAAGATGCATCGGAATCGGGTGTTACTAATGAACATATCGTTATCAATCACCTGCAATTGAATGAGCTCGACTTCATTAATAAAGTACCTGTTAACGTCAATATCTTTGTCCCCTTGAATGAAAACGGCATGCCCCGACGTCAGCGCATGAAGGAACTTAGGCGTAAGGTAAGGAAATCGCTTGATTCAATCAATAGCAATGACGGTACATGTAAAGAAGTGACAGTTCTCTGGAGTGTTCCAATGCCGGACTTCAAAGAGGGCTTTGCTTGTACAAATATTAGATTAGAAATTTTAATAGATCAATAATTATGACAGGAGAAGTAAGACCTATCGCTATGGGCGTAGGTAAAATTAAATTCGGAACAGTCGGTGACGGTGTTCCAGGAGCGGACCTCAAAGATTTTCCTCTTCCGACAAAAGGAAGTGTTGCATTTAACTTTGCAGATCCCAAGGAAGTGAAGATTGAAGTAGAAGGTAGTGAAGAACCCCTTTATGTTGAACTGGTGAAAGATACGACAGATTATGTTGAGTTCTCCATCCCTACTCCATCCAATGAAGTCCTTAAAGAACTGGCAGGCGGTGAAGTAGATACAACAGGAGGAAAAAATATCTGGAAAAAGCCTCTTAGTACTCCTTCTATCTCTAAAACGTTCCAGTGTGAAACATTACCTAAAGACGGTAAGAAGGTCGTTTATACCATCGTAAATGGCAAGATCGCCTCAAAGATTTCACAGGCTCCCGGATCAGAGCAAGCAGAGTTGTTGCTTGTTCGTGTATATATGCAAGCTGCTGTTACTGCAGACGGTAAGAGACAGACCGCTTTCATGCGCGAAGTAGTTACTATTGCCGGAGGCGGAGAAGCCCCAGCGAATGCTGCGAATGTCGAAGGCGGAGAAGCTGCTCCAAGTGCAGCTAAGAAATAACTAATTGGATTCCTGTATAGCTTAGTTGGTAAAAGCGCTACATTGGTTATGTAGATACCGGCGGTTCGAATCCGCCTGCAGGAGCAAACTTTTGAAGAATGGAGCCGAAAGTATTGAAAGTTAGTCGCGAATAACTGAATGTATTGCCTGGAAGTACAACGGGCTAGGCTCCTTGAGGAAATTATGAGTATAAAGAACTTATTTCAGCAAGAATCGGAATCCGTAACGGAGCAGCCTGTCAAGATTCCATTTGATTTTACTAACCGAGATTCTATTCCGAAAGGAAAGGATCCCGGTGATTGTATTGTAATAAAGCCTATCACTGTCCGGACATGGTTTAGAATTCGTCCACTTCTCCTTGAAATTGAAAAAGAAGATATTGATAAAATGATTGTTAAAGATGGTGAGCTGAATGCTGATTTTCCAGAATTGATGAATAAATATGGAGGACTACTTCTCGATGTCGTTTGCCTGGGCATTCATAACAAGCCAAGTGATCCGCCGGCATGGTTTAAAAACGCCCTCATTGACAATACGACATGGGAGGATATACGCATATTATTCAATGCAATCATATATCGCATAGGGTACCACCCTTTTTGTACCTCTATCACGATGCTTCGGAACGTGAGCCCGCTACGAGAGACGGAGATAATAGCCGCTCGGAAGAATCTGCAAAGCTGGAAGGATATAACCAAAGTAGATTCTTAGTTATTGCAAAGGAAGCTCTAGGATTAACGTTTAATCAAACGTTGGATAGTAGCTATGGATTAATAGAGATATTACTTCAGGAGTACTCATTTGTGATGAGACAGCGTAATAAGATGACTGACGAAGACGGAAATGTTGAAGGACGAGATTATGAGTGGGTAGAACTTCCGTCTTTTGATGACCCTAGTAAGACAGTCAGGATAAAGAAATATAACGATATTGCTGGAAAGGTCAAACGATAAGGTAATTTGCCATTGTGTTTATATATTAGGTTAACTGTTTTTTTATTAAATTGGTTTAGAGTATGTTTTCTAGTCCCTTGTATCTGTGAAGATATGGGGGATTATTTTTTAATCTCCTGAAGCTTCTGATTGAGAGATGCATTATCCCGCTGTAGATTCTCAATCAATCTTTTCTGATAAGCGAGCATCCCTTCAATTCTTCCTTCATCCTTGCCCTTCTTGTAAGCAGCATTGATTTCTTCTTCTGTGTAGTTCCTTTTATTCGCTACAGATACGTTCTCATTTTCCTTGGTCATGGCGCTAATGAATAGTAATTTATATATTATAGAAAAAGGCTATCTCTCCCCTATTCTTTCCGACCAAGGAACATAATCTATTGCAACGCATTAGGATTATGTAGCAAAGGGAATTGATAGCCTATATTGTGATATAGTAGGCGAATCAACTCCCTAATACGTTGAAATAAAAATCGTTCCTTGGTCTTAGAACACTGCAAAGATGCTTATTCTTCTCGAAATAGCCAAATTTTACCTCCTCTTTATATTTTAAGAATAAATGCTATATGGGTATTCAGAATAAAGATGGTGCGTTATATTTCGCTACAGGTATAGATAATTCAGGGCTATATTCCGGGCGTCAAGAAGCGATGGGAATCATAAAGGCAATGGCCGGTGAAATTACCGCTTTTGATGTATTCGGAGGGATTGGCATTAGTGCGGGGATCGCTTTTACTCAAGCAGCCAAAGAAGCATATAACTTCGAAAAGCAGTTCCAGCAAAGCATGAAAGAAGTTGCAACACTTTCAAGCGGAATAAAAGGCAGTCTTACCGATTTCATGAATAGTGCTATCGATATGACTAGAGAGGTTCCAGTTGGAGCCGTAGAATCAGCTAAAGCACTATATCAGATTGTATCTGCAGGACATGATGGAGCGGATGCTATGAATATTCTAAAAGTATCTGCTAAGGCTGCTATCGGTGGCGTTACAGAAACGGCTACTTCGGCAGATGCTATCACTACAATTCTTAATGCGTATAAAAAAGGAGCTTCCGAAGCAGAATCTGTTTCTGATATGTTATTTACCACAGCCAAGTTTGGTAAGACTACAATGGGAGAACTTGGAAAGAGTATTGCTCAAGCTGCTCCTATTGCCTCGTCCTTTGGCATTGATATCGAAGACGTGCTAGCAGCTGTCGTATCAATAACTAAACAAGGAGTTCCAACAGCCGAAGCTATGACTAAAATACGTGCGGCAATTATGGGAACGGCTAACCATTTAGGTGATGCAGCCTTTTCCGGACGTTCTTTCCAAGAAGCATTACAGCTCATCTATAACGAAGCAAATGGAAGTACCACAAAAATGAAAGAGTTATTAGGTACTGACGAAGCTTTACAAGCCGCCCTAATGATAACCGGACAGAATGCAGTAGGTGCTGCGTCCGATCTGGATCAAATGAAAAATGCAACAGGTGCAGCAGAAGCTGCTTTCAAAGAAATGTCTTCATCAACCGAGAATCAAATGAAGCTTCTTAGTAATAATATAACAGCAGCCCTTCGCCCGTTAGGACAGGAAATTTTGAAAGAGATATCCAGTGCGGCACAATCAATGAATGAAGCCTTTGCCGATGGAAGCGCTCAAGAAGCATTAAAAAATATAGGAGCTTTGATCGTTGTCGTTACGACGGCTCTTGCTGGATATAAAGGAAGTATTCTGGCTATAAGTACTGCTAAACAAACTTATGTAACAGTGACAGCGCTTGTTAATAAACAGCGTGCTATTGAAGCCGCAGATTTAGTCCTAAAGAAAGGCTTGTACGCTATTGAGGCAACAATGATTGCAAAGAATACATCTTCTCGAATCTTATTGACAAAAGCTCTCAAAGCTCAAACTATTGCACAACTAAAAAATGCTGCTGCAATGTTAACTAATCCTTATGTATTAGCTGCAGCTGCTTTTGCTGGACTTGGATATGCCGTTTATAAGTGTGCTACCGCTGAAACTGAAGCAGAAAGGGTACAAAAGAGATATAATAAAGTTGTAGAGGAACAAACTCAACAATTGGACGAGTTGAAAAATAAAACAAATAGCCTAGTTTCTATTGTTCAGGATGAAAATTCAACACAATATGACAAAGTTAAAGCATATAAGCAACTTCAAGCTCTAATGCCAACCGTCTTCTCCAATATGGATATTGAGACATTGAAACTTATGGATCATCTCTCTTTGAATAAACAAATTAATAATGAAATAAATAGAAGAGAAAGAATTGGGGCAAAGACCAATCTTGTATTAGCCCAAAATAAACTTAATTCCATAAATTCACGTCTTGACAAAACAAGCAAAGAACAGGCTGAATCTCCTAGTGGACAAAAGGCCGCCGTTATTCAAAAAATTCAAGAGGAAAAGAGAATAGCAGAAGAAGAACTAAAAATTGCCCAAAAACGTGTTGATGAAATTCTTAGTATTCAAAAAGAAGCAGAAGAGAAATCAAAGCCTAAAGAGTTAAAAATAATCTCCCTTCAAAGTAATATCGATACATTAAAAGCTGAAATTTCGGAGCTTCAATCACTCGTAGATAAGGAACAAGAAGAAAATAACGGCTGGTCTCCAAACGCATGGTTACTTAAAGCAAAAAAAGGTCAGCTTTCCACCAAAGAAAAGGAAATAAAGTCTTTACAAGGCAGTGGGATCAGCAAAAAGGTAGAGACTAAAACAGATAAAGCCTTTTGGACAAAGCAAAAAGAAGATGCGACGAAAGCACTAGATTCAATCGCTTCGTCTCAAAGGAAGTTGATGGACGCAGGGAACTTCAAAGGAATAGATTCTGCTGTGGTGAAATCCTATAAAGAAAACGCCAAGAAGTTGAAAGAAGCCGAAAAAGAATTGAAAGTCTATGATTCATCTTCCAAGAAGGATGACCAAGCGAAAAAGCTGCGTGAAGAACAGGAGAAATATAAACTCCTGCTAGATAAGCAGAATAGAGAGCAACAGCGTATGAAAGAAGACTCTGCAAACCAACTAGAGCAGCTTGAAATAAATAAGCTTAAAGAGAGCAGTGAAAAGGTTCTAAAACAAAGGGAGCTCAATCATAAACTAGAATTACAGGCTATCGATCGCGAAGCTGAAAACAAAAAGTTAAAAGTGATTGAAGATGCTCGTTCCGCCTTTGATGCTAATCCTGAAAATAAAGATAAAATCTTCAATGCAGAAAAATATGTCAAGTCAGAGCCGATAATTAAAAGATTTGCCGAAATTGATAATGATACTCAAAAAGCAAAGGAAGTTACAAATACTAAATATAATCGTGGAGATGATTTATCCGAACTGTTGAATCAGTATCAGGATTATACAGATCAACGTCTTGCAATTGAGAGAAAGTTCAATGAAGATATTGCTACCCTGCAGGAACAACGAAAACAAGCAGTAAAGAATGGAGATACAGATCAAGTAGAACAGATTGATCGTTCCATAGCCCAGGCGACAAAAAACAAGGGAATGGAATTGATGGGCCTGGATTACGATAAGTTGAAAGAGTCTCCGGAGTATGTTCGTGCATTTGAAAATCTGAAAGAAACGTCTTCTGAAACTCTTAATTCTCTGCTGACTCAATTAGAGAATGCAAAGAGTACGGCTGCCAAAGTTCTTTCTCCGGACCAGCTTCGCGAATATACTAGTACTATTCAATCAATTATGGATGAATTGGATTCACGTAACCCGTTTCAATCATTATCTGACAAGAAGAAAGAACTAGCAGAAGCAGAGGAAGAGTTAGCTAATGCGCAAATTGAATTAGAAAATGCTAAACAGACTCAAGAAGCTGTAAAAGGTGGTGCTAAGATTGAAAATGGTGTCAAGTCCTCTAAATTCAACGAAAAGACTGGTAAAATTGATTCCACAAAAGCTTATCTGACCGAAGCACAGGCTTTGGATAAAGTAAAAGAAAAGACTTCGAGATACAATGAGGCGAAAGATAAGGTGGTACAGAAGGATGCTAAGGTAAAGAAAGCAGAGAAAGATGTAAAAGCACAGTTAGATGAATTATCAGACGCATTAACTGATGTTGGAAAATCAATTGGTGGACCGGCTGGTGAAATTATCTCATTGATTGGTGAAATAGGGACCTTTGCATTGACTGCTATGAGTGGTGTTGAAATGGCAGCAGATACATCGGCTAACGCTATCAGTACAGTTGAGAAGGCATCTGTTATTCTTGCTGTTATTAGTGCAGTAATACAGGTAGCGACGAAGATTTTCAATATGTTCACTAAGGATGATACGACCGAGAAATATGAAAAGGCAAAAGAAACATATGAATCCTACATCAACATTCTTGATCGGGTAATTGAGAAGCAGTTAGAACTAGCAGAAACTCTTACTGGAGATACTGCAAACGCTGTTTACGAAGCTGCTATTGCTAATATTAAATTGCAAAGTGAAAATGCAAAAGTATTAGGTCGGCAGTATCTAAATTCTGGTGCTTCTGGAAAGTCACATTCAAAGGGTTATGATGAAGTAGATGATATGTCCGGTGAAGGGTGGAAACAGGCTGCAAAAGCATTAGGAATGTCTGTTGACGAGTTCAAAAAGAAGATGGGTGGTCGTATGACTGGTTTGTTCGATTTAACGGATGAACAACTTGTTAAGTTACAATCGGACGCCGGCATATTTTGGTCTCAACTAGATTCAGACACGCAGAAATTTGCCGATAAAATCGCAAATGGTGTCGGACAGGTTGCAGAGGTATTGGAACAACAAATTGCTGATACAACTCTTATTGATTATGCTTCTCTTCGTTCTGACTTTCAAGATCTACTAACAGACATGGATGCTGATAGTGCTGATTTCGCCGACAATTTCGAGGAATACATGAAGAATGCTATCGTAAATTCTATGCTTAAAGAAGAATTCATGGACAGCTTAATGGCTTGGAGAGAAAAACTTAACAATGCTATGGATGACGGTATGACTGAAGATGAGTATAATGCACTGAAGGCAGAAGGGCAACAGCTCTCTAATGAAATGAAAGCAAAACGAGATGCAATGGCAGAAATGTTCGGCTGGAATGATAACGACGATGAGCGTGAGGCATCAAAGAAAGGATTTGCTTCAATGTCGCAAGATTCAGCCAACAAACTAGATGGAAGCTTTGCTGTAGTGACTTCGCATACCTATTCTATAAATGAGGAAGTTAAGAGTATTAATTCAGGAACAGAGAAAATAGCAGAGAAACTGTCATATCTCATAAATATGGATAAGAATATGGCTGAAATGCTTCGGTGTAATGATACTATTGTTTCCTATTTATCGGATATCTCCAATTACACATCTAACCTTGTGGAAATAAGAGAGTTCATGTACGCTGTAAAGCTGGGAATAGACACGTTAAACACTAAAGGTATAACACTTAAGCGATGAAAGGGCAATTACTAATAGACAGAATAGATGCTTATATCAGTTTGGGTATATGTATTACAAAGGGAAGTTATAATAACCTGGTAGCATTTCCAGCCATGAAGGAACCGGACAAGAATGATTGGCCAGAAGAAGACGGACAGGAATTTGATCTTTCTAGTCCTACATTGGATACGGCTGAAGTAAGCATTGAGTTTGCATATATAGGCAGTTTGGGTATTGGTGGACTGATTGATATACTTTCTGACTTGAGTTATCATGAATTTTACTTTCCCTTAATCGGCAGGAGTTATAAGTTACGTCTGTCTTCCCAAAGCAACTATGTTATTAATCCGGGCCTTGAAGTTGCTAAATTTATTTTTAGTAACGACTTCCCCCGAGAAGTCGATTACGAATACCAGGAGCCCGTAAATAAGCTTCCAATGCCTAAGGTTACGAGATTGATGACAAAGACTTATCCGATTATGGCGTAGTCGTATTGCAAGGTAGCAATGCTGAAATACTAAAGGCTCCGACGGTAAAAAAGAACCTATTACAGAATTTCAAACGTCAAGATGGAGCAATCTATGACGGTGAAGTTGTGAAATTCCAAACCAAAGAAGTATCTCTCAAATGCCTGATGCGGGCCGGGACGATTGAAACGTTCTGGCGTAATCGCGATGCCCTACTCTATGATCTCACAAAACTGTCTACTAAGACAGATAATGAAGGATATGAGTATTCCGATGCGGAACGTATATTTTATTGTGATGAATGGAGTGAAAGCTATCCCTGCTATTATAAGAGTTGTCAGACGAATGATTTCATGCTAAATAACGGTGTATGGTGGGAGTTCACTTTGAAACTCGTATTTACCAGCTTCCGGATCGGAGAAACGGAGTTCTTGCTTTCATCCGAAGCGGGCGAATTTATCATAACAGAGGACGGAGAGTTTTATATAGATTTAAATTGATTTGCTATGCCATTAAAGAAGAAAAAAATATCAGAACTGAACGAAGCCAGCGACATGAAAGGCTTCTTCACTATCGGCTACCGAGTAATCAACGGAGTTAAGACTAGCCTTAAATTTGGTTTAGAGAAGATTCAGACTGCCTTGGATAATATGCTCAAGGCTACGAGTGATGCAAAAACAGCTACTACCGATATGCGGCAATTAGAAGCAACTGTTGAAAGCAATGAATCAGCCCGTGAAACAGCCGAATCCCGTCGTAATGCTTCCGAACAATCCAGGCAGACAGCCGAAACGAATCGTTCCCGTGAAGAGCAAGCCCGGGAAGCTGCTGAATCAGTGCGTATCACTAATGAGAATGCACGTAAGACCGCTGAAACAGGACGATCTACTGCGGAAACTGCACGGGATAATGCAGAAAAGAAACGTGCTACCGCTGAAGGTACACGAGAAGCTAACGAGCAGGTTAGAAAAGATTCCGAAACAGGAAGAAGAACAGCAGAAGCCGAGAGAGTAGCTTCCGAATCAGCACGTAAATCTGCCGAAACTTCCCGTGTGTCCGAAGAAGATAAAAGAAAGACTTCCGAAACAGAACGCGTTACGGCTGAAACCGGACGTTCCTCTGCCGAGAATATAAGAAAGCAAAATGAAGATGCGCGTAAGTCGGAAGAAGCGGCCCGCGTAACTGCTGAAGGTAAACGGGTAATTGCTGAATCCGGACGTGTTGATACAGAAAATAAACGTGTCTCGGATGAACAAACACGTAAAAGCAATGAAGATGCACGTAAGACCGCTGAAACAGGTCGTTCTTCTGCTGAATCGGAACGTGTGAAGGAAGAAGATAAACGGAAAACCGCTGAAACAGGTCGTTCTACCGCTGAATCTACCCGTGTTTCTGCCGAGGATAAGCGGAAAACAGATGAAGCGACAAGAGAAACAAATGAAACCTCGCGTGTGGCTGCCGAATCTAACCGTGTTACCGTCGAATCCGAACGTGTATCTGCCGAAGCAGCCCGCAAGTCAGCGGAGACAGGCCGGGTATCAGAAGAAAACAAGAGAAAGGCTGCTGAAACTTCCCGCGCTACGGCTGAAACTTCCCGTTCGTCAGAAGAAGACAAGAGAAAGCAGAATGAAGATGAGCGTAAAACTGCGGAAGGTACTCGCGGATCAAATGAGTCTAAGCGTATAAACGCTGAAACGGAGCGTGTCGAAGCAGAGTCTCAACGCAAGTCAGAGTATGCCGGTATTGTGCAGGAAATGACGCAAGCAACAGAAGAAGCCACCGGACAGATTGCTCTTGTCAAGCAATTAACAGATGATGCGAATGCAGCTAAAAATGCATCTGTTGAGCAGACGGCTCTTGCAAAGAAAGCTACAGATGCGGCTAATACTGCGGCTGGTAGTGTTAATGCAGCTAAAGATGCGGCTAATACTGCGGCTGCAGGGGCCAATGCTGCCAAAGCTGAATCAGAAGCTCAAACCGCCTTAGCGAAGAAAGCGACAGATGAAGCAAATACAGCCAAGGATGCATCTGTTATACAAACAGGGTTAGCAAAGAAAGCCACTGACGATGCGAACGCTGCTGCATTGGCGGCTAACAATGCGGTTTCAGGAGTTGACGCAAAAGTGAAAGCTGCAGTTGATGCACTCGTTGCCGGAGCACCGGATGCTCTCGATACACTGATTGAGTTAGCGAACGCCCTGAACAATGATCCGAACTTTGCGGCTACAATGGCAACAGAGTTAGGAAAGAAGCTCAATATAGCTGATATTGTTAATAATCTGACAAGTGGAGGGACTAATAAAGTGCTTTCTGCCGAACAGGGAAAGGCATTGAAAGCAGCTCTGGATACACACAACCATGATAGCAGATATGAACTGATAATCACTAAACTTACCGCCTTTAACAAGAATTTCGGTACGACTGCCGGGACTATATGCGAGGGTAACGACGCCCGGTTAAGCAATGCAAGAACTCCGTTAGCTCACACGCATAAGAAAGCGGATATCAGCGACTTCCCAACCTCCATGCCGGCAAGCGATGTACCTGCATGGGCGAAAGCTGCAAGTAAACCTAGTTATACAGCAAGCGAAGTAGGTGCATCTCCATCTAATCACAATCATGCAGGTACATACGAACCTGCATTCACTAAAAACTCTGCCTTTAATAAGAATTTTGGTAGTGCAGAAGGAACCGTATGCGAGGGAAATGATGCCCGGTTAAGTGACACACGTGTACCGAAAGCGCATACTCACAAGAAGTCTGAAATAAGTGATTTTCCAACTTCGATGCCAGCAAGCGATGTACCTGCATGGGCGAAGGCTGCAAGTAAACCATCCTATACAGCTTCCGAAGTTGGTGCGTCTCCGTCGAATCATACTCATACAGGGGTCTATCAGCCAGCAGGAAGTTATGCAGCGAGTTCGCATAAACACGGAGCAACGGATATAACTCCTGATGGTACTCACCGCTTTGTTACTGACACGGAAAAAGAGACCTGGAACAGTAAAGCTGCGGGAAACCATAATCACGATTCAGTGTATCAAACTAAAGGTAGTTATGCTGCTTCATCACATAGTCATGATGCGACGGATATTAACCAAGATAGTACGCATAGATTTGTCACGGATTCAGAAAAGGCAAATTGGGATAGTAAGGCTGCAGGAAATCACAACCACGATTCAGTATACCAACCTAAGGGTAGTTATGCTGCAAGTTCTCATAAACATACAGCGACGGACGTTGAAGAAGATTCGACTCATCGTTTTATGACGGATGCAGAACGTACAAAACTTAGTGGAATAGCCTCCGGAGCTAATAATTACTCTCATCCGGCTTCTCATCCAGCATCAATGATTGAAGAAAGTACTACTAGAAAATTTATGACTGACGCAGAGAAAACTTTACTAAGTTCTCTCGGAACAAATTGTGCGTTGAAAGATTTTTCCAATGTTACGACAC
>ERZ827194.453-NODE-453-length-31084-cov-11.168_pt1 | contig 31084 bp, 18 predicted proteins | sample MGYA00519777_ERZ827194 | MGnify/ENA primary metagenome ERZ827194 (study PRJEB31778, sample SAMEA3449277) | human gut metagenome | biome: human gut; feature: human-associated habitat; material: faeces | place: United Kingdom | collected 2010/2012 ...
CGGAAAAAGACACGGCTGGCTGCCGTGCCTTAGACCGTAAATACATTGTAATAGGAGGTAATCCGGTATTCTTTTGCAAGTTATTGTTTTGTTCTGTTCGATGATTCTGATTTTATCATTCGTCCTGTCCATTAAGCTGTTTATTTCCAAAGACCGCAAACTTGCCGCTCGTTGGGGATGTTCCGCTCTTGTTTTTCTGGTCCTGATTACAGCATACTTTACGCCCACATCCTTTCGATGGGACGTCCCCACCAACGAAACGACAATCAGAATTTCCTGTGACCTCTCAACTTTTCATCTCAGTAATCCACAGCAAAAAGAATCTCTGATCACCGCCCTGTCCTCTACTCCATTTTTCAGACCATTTTTTAACAGCAATCATGGAAGCTATGACCCGCAGAGAGAAACACATTTCAGTATATTCTTTCACTCCGAACAGAAATATGCGAAAGTTCGGGTTGCGTTTTCAGCGATTGATCATAGTATCTTGTTTATTGAGACAGACACCGGCCTGCACTCAAAAGGTACAGATTCACTCCATGACATATTTTGCGAAATCTTTGCTCTTTAATCACTCTTTTGGAGCACTGCGCACAAGAAGAAAAGACGCATCTCACACAGCCTCTTCCCTTGACATTTTCCCGCCCCGGTGATATAGTGTTCCCGTTAAATCGGCTTTGACGGAGAAGAACCCGCAAAAGCGGCGGTCAGAGAGGGGCGCGGTTGCTGTGAGCGCCCTCCGCCCGCGGCGGCTGTACCGCTCCCGAGCCGCCCGGGATGACCGGGACGGGCCCTTCCCGTTACAGAAGGTCACAAGCGGCAAGAGATCCCATGCGGGCGTTATGTTCGCGCTTTTTCTTGCAAGCAGGGTGGAACCGTGGAGTGCTGGATCGCTTCACCCCTGGACAACAGGGGTGAAGCGTTTTTGTTTTTGCCCCGAACCATAAAAGCCTCCTTTCGCAAAAGGAGGTGGCATTTGCGAAGCAAATGACGGAGGATTTTTCCCTCCGGGGAAAAGGAAAACGTTCCGTCCCGCTCCGCCCGACAGCTCCCTATCCCCTCTTTAGATCAGGGGAGCGGGCCCTTTGCAGAGGGAGCCTTTAGACGGGTCGCCGAGGGCGGCGGCCTACACAATGAGGAGGTCAAGACATGAGCGAAGAAATCAAAAACGAATTCACCTTTGAAAACCCCGAATACCGCCAGACCTACTGGCACACCTGCTCCCATGTGATGGCCCAGGCGGTCAAGCGCCTGTGGCCCGAGGTGAAGCTGGCCATCGGCCCCTCCATCGACGAGGGCTGGTACTACGACATGGACGCCCCCTTCGCCTTCACCCCCGAGCACCTGGAGCAGATCGAGGCCGAGATGCGGAAGATCTGCAAGGAGAAGCTGAAGCTGGAGCGCTTTGAGCTGCCCCGGGCCGAGGCCATCCAGTTCATGGAGGAGAAGGAGGAGCCTTTTAAGGTAGAGCTGATCCAGGATCTGCCCGAGGACGCCCACATCTCCTTCTATAAGCAGGGTGAGTTCACCGACCTGTGCGCCGGCCCCCATCTGGACTCCACCGGCCGCATCAAGGGCAACGCCCTGAAACTCACCGCCTGCAACGCCGCCTACTGGCGGGGCGACTCCAACCGGGAGACCCTCCAGCGGATCTACGGCATCGCCTTCCCTAAGAAGGACGAGCTGGACGCCTATCTGGCCAAAATCGAGGAGGCCAAGAAGCGGGACCATCGGAAGTTGGGCAAGGAGCTGGGCCTGTTCATGCTCCGGGACGAGGGCCCCGGCTTCCCCTTCTTTCTGCCCAAGGGCATGACCCTGAAAAACACTCTGTTGGACTACTGGCGCCAGGTCCACAAGAAGTACGGCTATGTGGAGATCTCCACCCCCATCATGCTCAACCGCCAGCTGTGGGAGCGCTCCGGCCACTGGGACCACTACAAGAACAATATGTACACCACCGTCATCGACGATGTGGACTTCGCCGTCAAGCCCATGAACTGCCCCGGCGGGATGCTGGTCTACGCCAGCCAGCCCCATTCCTATAAGGAGCTGCCCCTGCGGGTGGGCGAGATCGGCCTGGTCCACCGCCACGAGCTGTCCGGCGCCCTCCACGGCCTGTTCCGCGTCCGCTGCTTCAATCAGGATGACGCCCATGTCTTTATGACCCGGGAGCAGATGCAGGACGTGATCCAGGAGACCGTCCGCCTGTTTGACGAGGTCTACTCCGTCTTTGGTCTGAGCTACACCATCGAGCTGTCCACCATGCCCGAGGACCACATCGGCACCGTGGAGGAGTGGGAGCGCAACCAGGACATCCTGAAAAATGCCATCACCGCCATGGGCAAGGACTTTGTCATCAATGAGGGAGACGGCGCGTTCTACGGCCCCAAGCTGGACTTCCATCTGGCCGACTCCCTGGGCCGCACCTGGCAGTGCGGCACCATCCAGCTGGACAGCCAGCTGCCGGAGCGCTTCGAGCTGGAGTATACCGGCGAGGACGGCCAGAAGCACCGCCCCGTGATGATCCACCGCGTGGTGCTGGGCTCCATCGAGCGCTTCATCGGCGTCATCACCGAACACTTCGCCGGCGCTTTCCCCGCCTGGCTCAGCCCCATCCAGGTAAAGGTGCTGCCCGTCACCGACCGGGCCTCCGGCTATGCCGGCCAGATCTCCAACGCCCTGGATCAGCTGGGCTTCCGGGTGGAGGTGGACCACCGGAATGAGAAGATCGGCAAAAAGATCCGTGAGGCCACCATGGAGAAGGTCCCCTATATGCTGGTGGTGGGCGACCGGGATATGGAGAACGGGACCGTCTCCGTCCGGCACCGCTCCGGCGAGGATCTGGGCGCTATGAGCCTGGACGCCTTTGCCCAACTGCTGGGCGAGGAGGTCCGCGCCAAGACCATCAAGTAAATCCTCCGGTCAACGGCCAGCCATCCATCACAGAACCACTGAACGCCCCTTTTTTCTGCCAAAGAAAAAAGGGGCGTTTTCTCCCTTTCTCTTGCGGCCCGCCCGGTTTTGTGCTATTCTTAGGATGTATTATTTTAAAATTCGATCCTGTTGGGAGACATAAGGGGGAATTTCCGTGTCTGGGGACCAAATATGGCCCATTCTGTTTTGGATCAGTGTACTGCTCAATCTGCTGCTTCTGCTCCGCCGCCCCATCCTTGCCTGGCTGCGCCGGGACAAGGGCGAGGAGCTGGCCGACGAGATCATGGCCATGGTGGAGGAGGGCGAGGAGTCCGGCGCCATTGAACAGAACGAAAAGGAGCTTATTGAGAACATTTTCGAGTTCAACAGCATGACGGCGGACGATGTGATGATCCACCGCACCGACATGGTCACGCTGCCCCTCAGCGCGGATGACAGCACCATTCTGTCCACCATTCAATCCTCCGGTCTGTCCCGTTTCCCAGTATACAATGAGGACATTGATGATGTGGTGGGCATCCTGTCCACCCGGGACTATCTGCTCAACAGCCGCCAGAAGCAGCCCCTCCCTCTGGAAAAGCTGCTGCGCCCCGCCTACTTCGTGCCGGAGTCCGTGCGGGCCGACGTTCTGTTCCGGGATATGCAGAACCGAAAGATCCACATGGCCCTGGTGGTGGACGAGTACGGCGGCACCGGCGGCCTGCTCACCCTGGAGGACCTCTTGGAGGAGCTGGTGGGCAAGATCTACGACGAATTCGACCCCCAGGAGGAGCAGGACATCATCCGGGTCAACAACAGCCAGTGGCGGGTCTCCGGCTCCGCCGACCTGGAAGAGTTGGCCGAGGCCATGGGGCTGGAGCTGCCAGAGGAGGAGCTGGAGGAGCTGGACTGCGACACCGTGGGCGGTCTGGTCTTCGCCCTGCTGCCCGTCATTCCGGAGGACGGCAGCCGCCCGGTGGTGGAGGCCATGGGGCTCCGGATCCGGGTGGAGGAGCTGTGGGAACGCCGGGTGGAATGGGCTCTGGCTGAGAAAGCAGCGCCCGCCAGCGAAGAAAACGACTGAATATCCGCAGGGATGGGGCCGCCCGCCGCGCGGCTCCGTCCCTCTTTTTCTCCGTGTGTCAACGTCTTTGTCCGCCGCACGGCTGCAATAAAACGCCGTTCTGTCTGACGGCTCATTCAGGAGGTCCCATGATCCAGGCCATTTTCTTTGATGTGGACGGAACGCTGGTCAGCTTCCGCACCCATACCATCCCCGCCTCCACTCTGGAGGCCCTCCACACCCTGCGCGCCAAGGGGATCAAGCTGTTTCTCGCCACCGGAAGGCACCAGGCCATGCTCCGCTCCGTTCAGGAGCTCTTCCCCTTTGACGGCTGTGTCACCCTCAGCGGCCAGTACTGCTTCGTTGGGGACCGGGTGCTCCGCAGCAGCCCCATGCCGCCGGAGGCGGTGGAGGAGCTGGTGGCCGCCGCGGAGGGGAACACCTTCTCCTCCATTTTTCTGGAGGGGGAGGACATCTATCTCAACTGCGTCAATGACCTGACCCGCCAGTTCATCCAGGATCTGTACATTCCGATGCCGCCGGTGCGTCCCGCCCGCTACGCTTTGGGCCGGGAGATCTATCAGGCAGTCACCTTCCTCAGCCGGGAGCAGGAGCACCTGCTGCTGGACCGCGCTCCCCACCTCAAGACCACCCGCTGGCACCCCAATTTTCTGGACGTCATCCCGCCCACCGGAGGAAAGGATCTGGGAATGGATGCCATTCTGGACCACTTCGGCATCCCGCTGGAAAACTGCATGGCCTTTGGCGACGGAGAAAACGACCTGTCCATGCTGATCCACGCCGGCATCGGCGTGGCCATGGGCACCGCCAGCGGCGCGGTGAAGGCCCAGGCAGATTACACGGCCCCATCGGTGGACGAGGATGGAATTGCCCGTACCTTGTCCCACCTCGGCCTGCTCCCCTGAACCGGAGTCCTCCAGTCCCAATCAGCCAAAATTCACAAATTGTTACTGGAATTATCCCCGCATCCGATGTACAATATAGACAGATAAGCTGTATCACAGTCTGACTGTTTGATAAGGAGGCATCGGATATGAAGCTCACATTCTTCGGCGCGGCCCACGCGGTCACCGGCAGCTGTCACTGCCTGGAGGTCAACGGCAAAAAGATCCTCATCGACTGCGGCCTTCAGCAGGGCCGGGACGAGCACGATGAAAATGCGCTGGATTTCGCGCCCAGCTACATCGACTACGTCATTGTGACCCACGCCCACATCGACCACTCCGGCCGGATCCCCCTGCTGGTGAAGGAGGGCTTTCAGGGACAGATCTTCGCCACCCGTCTGACCTGTCAGCTGATGTCGGTCATGCTGCGGGACTCCGCCTTCATCCAGGAGAGCGATGCGGAGTGGCAGAACCAGAAGGGCAAGCGCGCCGGCCGGCCGCCGGTGGAGCCTCTGTACACCGTGGCCGACGCCGAGGCCGCCCTTCAGCAGCTCTTCCCGGCGGAATACGGTCAGGTCCTGGACCTGTGCGACGGGGTGCGCATCCGCTTCCGGGACGCGGGCCACCTGCTGGGCTCCTCCATGGTGGAGATCTGGGCCACCGAGGGAGACGTCACCAAAAAGCTGGTCTTTTCCGGCGACCTGGGCAACATCGACCAGCCCATCATCCGCAATCCGGAGTTTCTGGACGAGGCCGACTATGTGGTCATGGAGTCCACCTACGGCGACCGGAACCACGAGATCCCGGAGAGCTATGTGGAGTCCCTGGCCCAGCTCATCGACGACACCTTTGCCCGGGGAGGCAACGTCATCATCCCCTCTTTTGCCGTGGGCCGCACTCAGGAGCTGCTCTACTTCCTGCGGGAGATCAAGCATCAGGGCCTGGTGAAGAGCTTCCCCTCCTTCCAGGTCTGTGTGGACAGCCCTCTGGCGGCGGAGGCCACCCGGATCTACGCCGGAGACCTGCGGGGCTATCTGGATGAGGAGGCCATCGCCGTCCTTCAGGGAGGAGAAAATCTGTTCACCTTCCCCGGCCTGACCCTGGTGCAGTCCACCGACGAGTCCAAGGCGCTGAATATGGACAAGAGCTCCAAGGTCATCATCTCCGCCTCCGGGATGTGCGACGCCGGCCGGATCCGCCACCACTTGAAGCACAACCTCTGGCGGCAGGAGTCCACCGTGGTCTTTGTGGGCTATCAGGCGGAGGGCTCCCTGGGCCGCCGCCTGCTGGAGGGGGCCAAATCTGTGAAGCTGTTCGGCGAGGAGATCGCCGTGAACGCCCGCATCGTCAACTTCCAGGGCCTGTCCTCCCACGCCGACCGGGACCACCTGCTGGCCTGGATCCAGCACTTCTCCCCCGCGCCCCAGCAGGTCTTTGTGGTCCACGGTGACAGCGAGGTCACCGACCTGTTCGCCAGGGACCTGAACGAGCTGGGCATCGCCGCCCACGCCCCCCTCTATGAGGAGGTCTACGACCTGTCCTCCAATACCACGCTGGCCAAGGGCGTGGTGCTGGAGCCCAGGAAGGTATCCGGCGGCGCGGCGGCAGGCTCCCCTGCCTTCGTCCGGCTCCAGGATGTGTCCCGCCAGCTGGAAGCCCTCATCAGCCGCAGCCGGGGCCGCCCCAACAAGGATCTGGCCCGTCTGGCCGATCAGCTCCGCCAAGTCATGGAGAGCTGGGAAACCTGACCCCGCGCTCCGCCATCAACATACCACAGGGAGGATCTCACAATGCCTATGGAAGTCAACCGCCGGGAATTGAAGGCCCGCGCCCGGGAGCGGATCCGCGCGTCCCACCCCGCTTTCTGGAAAGTCACGCTGGTCTATCTCCTGCTGACCTCCGGCGTAGCCGCCGTGGCCGATCTGGCGGGGGCGGCCCGCATCGGGCTCCCCCCGGTCCACTTGGATACCTTCGCCCTCTTTCTCGCCCTGTTGGTCACCCTGTATACCATGGTGATGGGTCTGGGCTATCAGTGGTGGGCCCTTCGGACCTACCGCCAGCAGTCCGCCGGGTACGGCGCCCTCATTGACGGCTTCTCTATGGCCGGCCGGGTGATCCTGATGAATGTCGTCATCTTTTTCTCCGCCCTGGGCTGGGCCGTGGCCTTTGCCCTCCCCTCCTCCCTGGTGCTGCTCCTGCTCTCCGGCCTGCTGTCCTCCGGCGGTGGAATGCTGTTCCTCTATCTGCTGGCCATGGGCGGCACCTTCCTCGGCTCTCTGTGGATCGGCTACCGCTATGCCATGGCCCCCTATCTGCTCATCGATCACCCGGAGCAGGGGGCAGGTGCCGCGGTCCGGGAGAGTGTGGCCATGATGCAGGGCTGGAAGTGGGAGTTCTGCAAGCTGGACCTGTCCTTTCTGGGCTGGCACCTGGTCAACGCCCTGCTGTCCCTGGCCGTCACTCTGGTCTTCGCCCTTCCCATGCTCCCCGCCCTGCTGGAGTCCGGCGCCGACCTGGCCCGGATCCTCATGGACCCAAGCCTCGCCCTCCCCTGGACGGCAGTTCTCCTGTCCAGTCTGATCCAGCTGCCCCTGTCCCTGTGGCTGAAGCCCTATCAGACCGTGACCTTTGCCGGCTTCTATCAGGCCCGGGTCACGCAGTCCACCCAGCCCCCACCGGTGTGGGAGGCCGGCGATCCCTACGGCATCTCCTGAACATCTGGTCAAAAAATGCCCGCGGCTGACAGAGCCGCGGGCATTTTTTGACGCGTTAGAGGGCGAAGGTTTCCTCCATTCCCTGGACAAAGCGGTCCAGCCGCAACTCGATCCCCGGTGCGGCCAGGGCCTCGCCGGGGGCGTTGGCCGTCTCCATCATGGCAAAGCGCGGGGGCAGATAGAAGGATTTATTCATATTCAGAGAGGAAATCAGCTGCCGGGCCACAGTGTCACTGCCGGAGTAGCCCGACACCACCAGGGCAAACACCGCCTTCTCATAAAACCGCGTCTGGCGGAACAGGGCGGTGAGCCGGTTGATAAAGGCGCTGAGGTTGGCGGAGAGGGCGTCGTTGTAGTTGGGGCACATGAGGATCAGCCCATCCGCCTGCCGGACGGCGGAATAGACCGCCTCCTGCATCACGCCGCCGTAAAAGCAGCCGCCCCGCTCGCCGAAGTGGAGGCACATGGTATAGGGACAGCCGGAGCAGTCGGACAGAGTACCGTTGCGCAGACCGATCTCCTCCACCTCCCATCGGGGGGAGAGGCGTGCCCGCACCTGGGCCCAGAGGGCCATGGTGTTGGAGGTGTGGTGGCTGGAGGCGTGGAGGGCCAGCAGCCGGGGCCGCTCCCGCCCCGGGAAGGCAAAGGACAACAGGCGTTCCGTCAGCTCACGGACCGCCTCCTGATAGGCCCCCATCAGATCTGTGGAGAGGTTTTTGGCCTGGATGCGGAAATTGAACAGGGAGCCGGTAGCCTCCACCAGGGGGCGGCCCACCAGGGCGCACCCCGCGCCGTTCATGGCCAGGGCCAGCTCGGCGGCGGTGGACTTGGTGTACAGCTCCCCGGGGCCGTCCACGATGAGGCCCCCGGTACACCCCTCCAGCAGCCCGGGCTCCAGACGCAGCCGGGCCAGCATTCGCTGATACTCCAAATTCTGCCCCGCTCCGTCCAGAGCCAGGGCAAACAGGACCCGCTCCCCCGGCCTCGGGGCCAGCGCCTCTGCCCGGCGGACCACCCGGACCTCCCGGCAGGCCAGCGCGCGGCTCAGCACCCCGTCCAGGCGGCTCTGCCGCTCCCGGTCCTCCAGGGGCGGCACGCATACGTTCAACACCATGGGATCACCTTCCTTACGAATTAGGAATGAGGAGTTAGGAATTAGGAATTGTTCCGATCACGCCGCCAGTTCCGGAATTTCACACAGAGGCAGGCCAATAGCTCCACTGCGGCCCAGGCCGCCAAGGCGGCCAGGAGAGCGGAGATCCAGACCGCCGCCGACTCGAGGGCGCCCCTGACATTGCAAAACCGGGCTCCGGCCCACAGGGACGTGACCCCCGCCACAGCTGGAGCAGGAACGCCAGGGCTGGGGCGGCAAAGCGCAGTGTTTTTCTCCCAGTTCGTTTCATCGGATGCTTCTCCTGTTTCATTGGATCGTTCGGGAGGTGCTGTTACAGGATCCCCTTCAGATGCTCCGCCGCCTCCCGGATATGGCCGAAGAGGGGATCGGGGATCTGGGGCAGTAGCTCCGTCTCGATCCCGGCAGGGGTGTAGCGGTTCTTCACCCCCATATACACACCGTCCAGAAACACGGAGCCGCAGTGCCACTCCCCCCGGAGGGTGAGCAGCAGAGACAGGGCCCCGGAGGACAGGGCGGGGGCCACATAGGGCTTGAAGCCGATCTCCCGCATCTTCAGGTTGGCGGTAACGGTGAGGCGGGTCAGCTCCCGGGACAGCGCCTCGTCATAATGTTCAATAGAATTGGCGATGGTCAGGCCGGTGCCGTGGGGACCGAAGGAGCGGCCCTCGGTGAGGAAGGAGGCAAACCGGCTGTCCCTCTTGGCAAAGTAGGCCGCCCGGGCGTTCATCACCCCCAGGCCGAAGCCCTGGACCTGCTCGGGCCGCAGCCCCTTCCCATCCCATACGCCGTTTTCATCCCGGTTGCTCTCCAGATAGGCGGTCTTGGCCAGGGGGTCCACCGGGTCGGACACGGCGCACCACAGCCCCCGGAACCCCTGCTCTCTGGCCATGCGGGCGTACTGTTTGACGATCCTGGCGTTGTTCTCAAACTGATACATCCGCACGTCCTTCACCTGGGAGCCCACCGGCGGAATCCCCCGGGAGGCCACGAACACGAACACATCGCAGTCAAACAGCTCATCCGGGCGGACCACATAAACCTCCGGGAAGGCGTCGTACGCCCAAGGCAGGCTGATCTGCCCCATCTCGAACTCCCACCGGGCGGTGATCTGGTCGCTGAGGTCGCAGATCCCGATGGAGTCAATCACATCCCCGCCCAGCAGCTTCAGCCCGGTGAGGAGGGTGGAGCCCACGTCCCCGATGGCCAGGATGTTGACCCGCTTCTTCCCCCCGCTGGGGCCCTGGGACAGGACGGCCACCCAGCTGGGGCGGCCGATGTTCACCGCGGTGAGCCGCCCCTCCGTCAAGGCGGCGGACAGGGGCGCGTCCATAGGGAAGTCCGGCAGGCGGGAGGCGTCCAGCACCTCCAGCCCGTGGAGGGCCTTCAGCTGGCCCGGGTGAGTGACCTTGAAGGAGCCCCGGCCCAGCACCGGGTCCCCCTCCACCAGATAGAATACCGGCGCGCCGGGGGCGGGCTCAGCCTTGGAATAGGGCAGATCCCCCCGGTCCGAGGCCAGGATCTTCCCATCCTTTTCGTAATAATAAAACATAATATAACACCTCATTATCATTTCCCGATCAAATTTCTTCGGACAGATCCATAGAAGCTCAGGCGTGGGTCCGCATCAGCTGCTCCAAGTCGTTCTCCAGATAGACCGAAGCCGCCAGGTTGTGGTCGTAGTCCAGGCAGGTGCCCTTGTCCGGGCACAGGGGGAGAATGATGGCCTCCGGCAGGCGGCTGAGGGTCAAATTCCGCCCGTACAGGGACCGGTACTCCTGCTCCAGCACGGAGATCACATCCCGGGCAGACTCCAGGCAGACCCGGGACAGCTGGAACACCGCCTCCTCGCTGCACTCCCCCCGGAAGGAGGGAGAGGCGTAGGGCAGGATGTGGTTGATACCGGGCAGCAGGCCGGGCACCGGGGAGGCAGTCCGGCGGATGGTGTTGCCCCCGATGAAGGGGTACAGGGTGGACTCCACAAACCACTCCCTCAGGCGGGGCAGATAGTACACGCTGTCCACCGGCCGTCCCTGGGCGTCCATCAGATCCCGCCCGTGGCCGGAGAGCAGCCCCACCAGCACAACGCGGATGTCCACCCCCTCCTGACGAAGGATGGGGTCCAGCGCCTGGATGCGGAAGCCGGGGTGCATCAGATCGTCCACCAGGATCACTGGCCGGTCGAAGGATTTGATTGTCCTGATCTGGCTCTGGATCGGGGGGTAGTGGGGGAAGGGCTCCATGGAGCTCTGGGAGAGATCAGGGGTATAGACCCGGTCGGTGTGGATGGTCTTTGTCACCGTATTGGGGACGATCTTCCCCCGGAGCATCTTCCCGTACGGGACACACATATTCCGCCCCAGCTTCCGGGGCTCCGTGGGGACGGAGGGGACCTCATTATAGGCTGTGATCATCTCCAGCAGCCGCTGGTGGATCACACCGGCAGACAGGGTGAGGACCAGGAACCGGGGATAGAGCTGGGTCAGCGCCGTCTGGAGCCGCCGGTGGCCCCGCTGGATGGCCGCCAGCACCCTATGATTCTGGCACAGTGGCTCCTGGATGGTGGTCTCCAGATTCTGGATCAGCACCGTGGGGGCGCTCATATCCACCTCCCAGAGGGAGAGGTCCCCCTCCCTGCACAGAAAGCCCTGGCGGGTCAGCAGATCCTCCAGATCAGGCTCCGGCAGCGCGCCGTAGGGCCGGTACAGGCCGTAGATGCAGTCGTCGCTGAGGGCCCGGGCCAGCACCTCCGTCATCAGCAGCTGAAGGCAGTCCCGCAGGGGGTCGCTGGCATCCGCCGCCGCGGAGGTGATGAGCAGGGTGGTCCCCGCGGAGCGCAGGCGGATCCGGTCGGCCAGGCCGGTGTCCCGCAGGGCGCTGAACAGCTGGGTGGCCGACAGATAGCGGTAGCTCACATAGCCCAGCGGCTCTTCTCCCCCGCTCCCCCGCAGAAGCAGGAGGCGGTCCTTCCCGTGGAGGATGCCGGAGCGGACGGCCTCCCGGTCCGGCCGGCCGGCGGTCAGCTCATCCACCAGCTGCTCCTCCGGCTCGTCCACCCACTGGAAGGAGAGGGTCCCCGCGTCCAGCAGCGGCTTGTTCTGGCTGTCCCGGAGGTACAGCCCGTTTTGATAGATGAAGTCCTGGATCACCGGGTCAATGAGGTTGGAGATGTCCCGGTTCAGGTCCACATTCTCCCGGATGCGGGTGGAGCTGATGTCCTCCAGGTGGGGGGGCAGCTGAAGCTGGAGCACCCGGCCGGTGATCCCCAGCCGCTCCTTGGGCGGCAGAGGGGGCTCTCCCGCCCGGCGGAAGATGATGTGGTCCATAGAGTGGATGGACCAGGGCCGCGGCTCCGCCTGGTAGGAGGAGGCATGGGCCACCACATCGCTCCCCACCACCAGATAGACCTCCTGGTGGGGAAAGAGCTCCCGCAGGCGCTTTAAGTCAGAGGGATTGGCGATATTCACAGGAATATCATCGGGGAACAGGTGGACATGGAAGTCCCCCGCCACCGACAGGCTGACGATCTGCCGGCGGATCAGGTGGGGCTGGGCCTTCTTGGACCAGGAGAACTCATCCACCGCCAAATAGACCTCGAAGCCCAGGTCCCGGATGGCGTGGACGATCCCCTTGTGGGACAGGGTGAAGGGGTCGAAGGTGCCGGGGAAGAAGGCCACCCGCCTGGGGCAGGTGAAGGCGAAGGGGCCGTGGTCCATCCGCCACAGGGCAATGAAGCGGTTGATGTGGGCCAGGGCGGCCGCCCGGTAGAAGAAGGTGAGCCCATCGTCCTGCACCGGGGCCTCGTGGATCAGGAAGAGGAGCTTGCGGTAGCTCAGGGCAAACAGCCGGTCCTTCTCCTCCATGGGGAGCACGGGGCTCTCATACAGCAGCTTGCCCGTCACCAGCAGGGCCTCCTGCCGCACCGCGGGCCGGTAGTGGGCCAGCCCCTGGAGCAGCAGGCCCAGCAGCTCCTGGCGGCGGCTCTCAAAGGCGGCGCTGGACTGGGAGAAGCGCTCCCGGTAGGCGGGGTAGTGCTGGAGCAGCACCCCCACGGTGTTCAGCGCGCCGGACACCGCCGAATCGTTTGGAGAGCCCAGCAGGTTTTTCAGCCACAGGACCTGCTCGTCCAGCTCGCTGGGATAGAGGTACAGGGCGGCCTGGCCCAAATACTGGGGGATATATTTGGAGATGGAGTACTGGCCCATCTCCAGTCCCTTGCCCAGCTCCACCACCACCTCGTTGCGCTGTTCCCGGCGGAGCAGGGGCAGGATGCGCACCAGCGCGCCGCCGGCGTCGTGCCGGACCACCACCCGCTCCGACACCTTGATGAGGTTGGAGAAGTGGGTGCAGATGTGGAGGATATGCTCCACCAGGCCGTGCTCCACCTGGTCCCGGAGCAGCTCCACGCCCACTGACTTCACCATCCAGGGGGTCGCGGTCTTGAGGTTGTCCAAAAACACCTCGCTGGTGATGTCCTGATCGTACAGGATGTGCCGGTAGCGGCTCACATCCTCCCCCGCCCTGGACAGGATCCGGTACTGGAGGAAGGTGACCGGCAGGCTGCCGGAGGGAACGGACCGGGCCAGCTCCACGATGCGCCGCAGATGGGGATGTTCCTGGCTGAGGGGGCGCTCCGCCGCACGGAGGAAGAGCAGGGCGGCGGTCTCCAGCCGCAGCTCCCCGGAGCGGAGCCAGTATCCGGCAAATTCGATCAGCTGCTCCCGCTCCCCATCTTCATAGTATTTGGGCGGCAGATAGCGCACCGCGTCCAGCAGAGTAAAGGCGGTGTCCGGGTCCCGCTCCTCCGGGTCGCGGAAGTAGCGCAGCAGGACCCCGATAAACCGGGGCACATCGGCGGACCGGGCGTGGGCCAGCATGGAGGCCACCACCAGCTTCAGGGTGTAGCTGATGTGGCTGCGCTGCTGCTGGGTGGTCTTGTGGTCCGGGTAAATGATGCGGTCCAAGTACTGCTCCCACAGGGTGAAGGGCACCTCCGCCGCCGGGTCGCTGGGCACATCGGCGGGCAGCTCCTTGCGGTAGACCAGGTGGAAACGGGCGATGATCTGACCGATGAGGGCGGCGGCCTGCCGGCGGATGTCGCCCTCCCGGTGGACCAGCAGCTCGTACAGGAAGGAGAGGGCCTGGGTCTTCTGCCGCACCGACAGATAGGTGAAGTACTCCTGGAACACATTGAGATAGGCCCGCAGCTGCTTCCAGTCTTTGGTGGAGCGGGCGGCCTCGATGATATTGCCGAACTTGCGCTCGTTGGACAGCATGTGCATCAGTTGGATGCTGTGGTCCACGGACAGCAGGGTCAGGCCCTCCACCGTCTCATCCGGACCCATCAGGGCGGGGTCCTTGTCCGGAGCCGGGGGCGCGGGATGGCCGCTCAGTTCCACATCCACCCCCAGCGAGCGCATATAGTCCTCAAAATCGTGGAGCTTTCCATAGACAAACTCGTACCGGCGGCGCTTGAGGCTGTCCACATTGTCCAGCTTGGACAGGATGACCTGGAAGGACTGGTCCAGGGGATAGAGCACGGTGGTCTCGTTCCCGTTGGCGTCCCGGTCCTGTTTGGAGCGGAAGTCGGCGTAGATCAGGCACAGGGACTCCACCGACAGGGACTCCAGCTCCAGGTCCCAGGTGGAGTGGTTGGCCGCGATGTGGCTGATCCGCTCCATCCCCCGCTCCAGCAGCCACTGGTCCGTGTAGTAGTAGTGGAGATAGGGGACCCGCTCCCCGGGCCGGCAGCCGAACTTTCCGATGTCGTGGGCCGCCGCCGCACCGGAGATCAGAGCCAGGTCCACCTCCACCCCGGCCTCCCGGAGGCCCCGGGCCGCCGTCATGGCGATGTGGTGGACCCCGGCGATGTGTCCCAGGGTGCGGAAGGGGGTAACCTCCTGCCCCAGGCGCAGCAGCTCATAGATATGCTCCCGGCGAAAGCAGGTCAAAAACCGCTCATACTCCCGGGCGCAGTCGCAGGCGGAGTACTCCTCCGGCGTCAAAAAGTGAAAGTCCATCAAGGGATCAAAGGGCAGTGCCCTGCGCTCCTGGTCCAGCAGCACCTGGAGGACTGTGAGATAAAAGCGGGCTCCGCCGGCGTACTCCTCCCCGTCCGGCGCAAAGTCTCCCGCCGGGTAGAGGGCACCGCGGATATAGCGGTAACAGAAGGAGAGCCAGCCGTCCTCCGGCGCCGGGGACAGCTTGGGCAGGATTGGGGAGCACAGCTCCAGCACCTCGCCGCACTCCATCCGCCGCCGGATAGGCAGCAGCTGGGCCAGCTCCTCCGCCCAGCCCGGTGCGCTCAGCAGCTCCTGCGCCGCCCGGCAGTCTGGGGCAAAGGGCAGCCCCTGCTCCGCAAGGGTCTCCGCCACCTGGGCCGTGATGGTTTGGATCTGTTCCTCATACATGGGACACCCCGCCTTTCCCAGCAAGATTTCTGGGTCAAGTCTAGCACAAAATTCCCGGGATGAAAAGAAAAAACCACGCCATTTTTGGCAGTTTCGGGCAATTCGACTGGAAAACTTAATTTTTCCTGAAAAAGCCCCCGTTCCTCTTGCCGAATCCCGGGGAATCCGATATACTGGTGAAGCATGACCCACAGACAGGAGGGATCACCCTGGCACATACAGATACACGGTCCCAGCGGCGCGCATCCGGCTCCCCCAGCCATTCCAGCCGCTCCGGCCATTCCGAATATCCCAGCCGCGGCAGGACACGCCCCTCAGGCGGACGGAGGGTGCAGCCCACACGGCGGAGCGTCAAACGCCGGAGGCACAGCATCTGGTTCCGCCTGTACATGGTCCTGGTGGTCATCTCCGCCATCATCGTCGCCACCTATATCGGCCTTCATCTGGCCATTCGCGCCCCGGAGATCCCTCAGACAGAGCCGGATCCTCCCCCTGCCTCCGGCAGTCAGGCCGAACAGCCCGCCGCCCCGCCGGAGGACCCCAACGCCCTGGTGAGAAAGGAAGGCGTCTATACCTTTGCCCTGCTGGGCAAGGATGTGAAGGGCAGCAACACCGACACCATCATTCTGGCCCGCTATGATACCGTGGCCCAGACAGTGGGGATGGTCTCCATCCCCCGGGACACCGCGGTACACCGCACCTGGTCCAAATACTCCAAGATCAACGCCGCCTTCTACGGCTCCAGCCCGGAGACCCTGAAGGAGGAGATCCAGAACACCTTCGGCATCCCGGTGGACTACTATATCCTGGTGGACCCCAAGGGTTTTATTGCCCTGGTGGATGAGCTGGACGGGGTGGATGTGTACATTCCGGAGGATATGAACTACGACGACCCCACCCCGGGGGAAGAGCTGCACATCCACTATCAGACGGGGACCCACCATTTGAACGGCAAGCAGGCCCTTGAGGTGGCCCGCTTCCGTCACAACAACGACGGCAGCGGCTATGCCGACACCGGCCGGGCGGAGATGCACCGTCAGATGCTGGTCGCTTTGGCTAAAAAGGTGGTCTCCTGGAACTCGATCCCCAAGGTCACCGCCTTTGTGGAGCTCTTCCAAACCTACGTCAAGACCGACCTGTCCCCCTCGGATATGCTCTTTTTTGCCACCCAGGCCATGGGGGTGGATTTCTCCTCCGGCATCACTCAGGGAGAACTCACCGGCCGCGGCGACGGCGTGGTAGGCAATTCCAAATGGTGCTATGTGTTCCAGCCGGAGGACATCCTCCCCACGCTGAATGAACAGCTCAACCCGTATACCCGGGACCTCACCGCCGATGACCTGGATCTGCCTCAGCCGGACCGCTATCTTCAGAATTACTGACCCCTCAGGGCCGCCCAAAGCTATGGGCGGCCCATTTTTATTTTCTCCACAGATCCCGCTTGACAACCGGACGGTTTCACGGCATGATGGAGAAAAAAGCAGAGAGGATGAGGCAGTTATGGAACAATGGCAGATCGAGATGGCGGGCTGGTACCCGGAATTCCAGGCCCTGCGCCACCAGCTTCACCGGGAGCCGGAGCGCTCCCTTCAGGAGTATAAGACCACCCAGCTGATCCGGGAGCTTTTGGCTGGCTGGGGGGCCGAGGTGGAGGAGCATCCCGGGCTGGAGACTGGCCTCACCGCCCTCATCCGGGGGGCGCACCCCGGCCCCACCGTCGCCCTGCGGGAGGACATCGACGCCCTGCCCATGGGGGAAAACACCGGGCTTCCCTTCTCCTCCTGCCGGGAGGGTCTCTGCCACGCCTGCGGCCACGACATCCACACCGCCGCCCTGCTCTGGGCCGCCAAGGCCCTGTGCGCCCTCCGGGACCGGCTCCACGGCTCAGTCAAGCTGATCTTCCAGTGTGCCGAGGAGGTGGGGGCCGGTGCGGAGCAGATGCTGGCTCTGGGCGCCCTGGCTCCGGAATGCCCTGAGGCGGTGGTTGGCTTTCACTGCGACCCCAAGCTTCCCTGGGATACGGTGGGGCTCCGGTACGGACCCAGCAACGCCAGCTTCGATATTCTCACCTGGCACATCACAGGCCGGGGCGGCCACGGCGCCTATCCCCAGCAGTGCGTGGATCCGGTGATGGTCAGCGGCTATCTCCTTACTCAGCTCCAGACGGTGATCAGCCGGGTGAACTCCCCCACGCACCCCGCCGTCCTCACCATCGGTGAGATCCACGGCGGCACCGCCCCCAATATCATCCCGGACCGGGTGACCATGCGGGGGACCATGCGTGCCTTTGATCCCGCCATCCGCCAGCAGCTTTTGGACGCCATCCGCCGCATCACGGAGGAGGGCTGCCGGGCGCTGGGCGCGGAGGGGACCCTGATCCACGATGTGGGCACCCCGGCCATCCACAACCACCCGGACATTGCGGACCGGATCGCCCGTGCCGTGGAGGAGACGTTTGGCAGGGAGCACCTTCAGGTCATCCCGGAGCCCTCTCTCGGTTCAGATGACTTTGCCTGCTGGATCGAGGCCTGCGGCGGCCGGGGCGTCCAGTTCCTGGTGGGCTCCCAGGATCCTCAGATCCCCAACAGCAGTCTGGGACTCCATGTGGCGGAAAACATCTTCGTGGATGAGTGCCTGAAAACCGCCGCACCGGTGCTGGTCCGCTTCGTTCTGGACTATCTCAGCGCGCCCCACTCCTGAGCTGCGGCCAAATCAGCCCATAGCCCCGCGACAGAAGGCGGGCCGAATCAAATAGAGAACCGGCGCCTCCGTATCTGGAGGCGCCGGTTCTCTGTTACTCAAGATTTTTGATGCAGGGTTTGACTCAATAGCGCCGGACTACGGCGACCACCTTGCCCACGATCTGGGCGTGTGTGCCGTCAATGGGGTCGTAGGCCGGATTCTCCGGCATCAGCCAGACATGACCGTCCCTGCGGCGCAGGGTCTTCACGGTGGCCTCATCCTCAAACAGAGCCACCACGATCTCTCCGCTGTGGGCCTCCTGCTGGCGGTGGACCACCACCAGATCGTCAGGGAGAATGCCGGCCCCCATCATGGACTCGCCCCGGACCTTCAGGGCAAAATGCTCGCCGCTGAGTCCCTGGGTATCAAATGTCAGGTAGTCCTCAATGCACTCCTCCGCCAGAATGGGGGAACCGGCGGCCACATTTCCCACCACCGGGATCCGGTCTGTCCGGGCGCCGGACTCCTCCGCCACCGTTCGGCGGGGCGCAGCCGGGAGGGTGATGGCCCGGGTCTTGCCCTCCGCCTTGATGATCATGCCCGCCTCCTCCAGGCCCTTCAGATGAAAGTGGACGGTGGAGGGGGACTTCAGTCCCATGGCCGCGCCGATCTCCCGCACGGAGGGGGGATACCCGTGCTCCGCGGTGAAGGACTGGATGAAATCATAGATCTTCTGTTGCTTTGGGGTGAGGTTTCCCATGGTCAAGCTCCTTCCCGCAGACCCGCCGTGGCGGAACACAAGGCCAGTTCGGTACTTACTTTTGGCATTATTATAGCATATCCCCCCGCGAAAGTCAAACGAATGTTCCAAATTCCAGCAGTTTTTCGTATATTATGAATCATTTGTGAATCTTCGCCGTCCTTCCCTTGACATTTCACGGGAAGGTGTTAAAATGTAAACGCATTAATCATTAACGGGTTAACTATCGGAATATGCCGAACCAGGAGGAGGAGCAATGGCGAATTTTGATTTTGATCTGGGCCTTCTGGAGCATCAGCTCCATCTGGCCCGCCAAAATGCCATCCAAACTGAGCTGGCCGCGGCGGGATTACAGGAGGTGGGACACCCCATGCTCATGTGCATCCTGCGCACCGCAGGAGCCAGGGGAGCGGACGGACTGACCCAGCGGGAGCTGGCCCAGCTGCTCCACGTCTCCCCCGCCGCGGTGGCCACCTCGCTGAAGTCCCTGGAGAAAAAGGGCTACATCAGCCGGGAGCCGGAGCCCGGAGACGCCAGACGCAACCGGGTCACCCTGACCGACAAGGGCCAGCAGGCGGTGGACGACTGCTTCGCCTGTCTCCAGCGGGTGACCCGCCGCGCCTTCGCCGGCCTCTCCACCGAGGAGCAGTCCGTTCTGCGGGGATTTTATCTGCGGATGCTGGACAATCTGAGGGGGAACAGCCTCCCCCATCCCATGCCAAAGGAGGGATCTTGATTTGCTTTCCCTGTTTATCACCCATCTCCAGGGCTACAAGCGGCAGGCGGTACGCTCCCCTGTCTTTATTACTCTGGAGGTCATCTGTGAACTGATCCTGCCCCTGATTATGGCAGAGATCGTGGATGTGGCCATCCCCGCCGGGGATACGGCCTATATCTTCCGGCTGGGGGCGGCCATGCTGGCCCTCTCCCTGCTGTCCATGGCCTTCGGCGTGCTCTCCGCCAAATACGCCACCTTTGCCAGCCAGGGCTTTGGCGCCAACCTGCGCCAATGTCTCTTTGACAAGGTCCAGGAGTTCTCCTTCGCGGACATTGACCGCTTCTCCTCGGCCTCTCTGATCACCCGCATGACCAACGACGTCAACGCCATGACCATGATGCTGAACATGGGCCTGCGGATGCTGGTGCGGGCCCCGGTGATGCTCATTGCCGCCCTGGGGATCAGCATCTCCATCAATCCCAGGCTGGCCGTGGTGCTGCTGGTGGTCATCCCGCTGATGATTCTGGCCATCGGCATTTTGATGAAGATCTGCACCCGGCTCTTTGAGGTCATGCAGACCAAGATCGACGGCCTGAACAACACCCTTCAGGAAAACCTGGTGGCCATCCGGGTGGTCAAGGCCTTTGTCCGGGAGGACCATGAGCGGAAAAAATTCCAGCGCTCCAACGATGAGCTGATGATGGCCGGGCTGAACGTAGGCATGAAGGTCATCGCCATTATGCCCATTATGATGCTGGCGATGAACGGGGCCACTGTGGCCGTGCTGTATCTGGGCGGAAAAATGGTCATGGCCGAGGGCTTCCTGCTGGGCGACCTCCAGGCGTTCATCAACTATATTTTCCAGATCCTGATGAGCGTGATGATGGTAGCTATGGCCCTGCTTCAGCTCACCCGCGCCCAGGCCTGCGCCCACCGGATCAACGAGGTCCTCTCCGCGGAACCCTCTGTGGAAAACAAGCCCCAGGCGCAGCGTCCCGCTCAGAACGAGCTTCCTGCGCCCAGAGGCCGTGTGGAGTTCCGGGACGTCTCATTCAAATACGCCCGCGCCGGGACGGGAGACGATGTGCTCTCCCAAATCAGCTTCACAGTGGAGCCCGGCCAGTTCGTGGCCATCGTGGGCGGCACGGGAACAGGAAAGTCCTCCCTGGTCAATCTGATCCCCCGGTTCTATGACGTCACCGAAGGCGCGGTCCTGCTGGACGGACTGGATGTGCGGGACTATCCCCTGGAGCAGCTGCGGGCCCGCATCGGCATGGTGCTGCAAAGCAATGTGCTCTTCACCGGGACCATCCGTGAAAACCTTCTCTGGGGCCGCCCGGACGCCACGGAGGAGGAGATGGTCCAGGCGGCGAAGGACGCCCAGGCCTACGACTTTATCATGGGCCTGCCCGATGGCTTCGATACCGTTTTGACTCAGGGCGGCACCAATGTCTCCGGCGGACAGAAGCAGCGGCTGTGCATCGCCCGGGCCATGCTGAGAAAGCCGGCGGTGCTCATTCTGGACGACTCCACCTCCGCCGTGGACAGCGCCACAGAGGCCGCCATCCGCCAGTCCTTCGCCTCCAATCTGAAGGATACCACCGTGATCATCATCGCCCAGCGCATCTCGTCCGTACAGTACGCCGACGAGATCCTGATCCTGGACGACGGCCGCATTGCCGGCCGCGGGACCCACGAGCAGCTGCTCGCCGGAAACACGATCTATCAGGAGATCTATCGATCCCAGCAGGAAGGAGTTGGTAGCTGATGCCGGGACCCAACCGCGCCCCCCGAGGGGGCTATACCAAGCCGAAAAACATGGGCCGGACCATCCACCGTCTGGCGGGGTATCTCACCAAAAGCAAGCTGCCGCTGCTGATGGTGCTGCTGTTCCTGGTCCTGTCTGTCGGCACCAATTTGGGCGGATCCTATATGATGCGCTCCATCATCAACAATTTCATCTGGTCCGGCTGCACCGACTTTGCCGGCCTGGGTCGGGCCGTGCTGGTCCTGGTGGTGGTCTACGCCGCAGGGTGCGCCGCCGCCTATGGGCAGTCCGCCGTGATGGTCCGCCTGGCCCAGCGGGGGATCAACCGACTGCGCAAGGACCTGTTCGACAAGCTCCAGGCCCTGCCGCTGAGCTATTTTGACCAGCATCCCCACGGGGAACTGATGAGCCGCTTCACCAACGATGCGGACAACGTGCAGATGGCTCTGGAGCAGAGCGTGGTCTCCCTCTGCTCCAGCATCCTGATGTTCGCCGGCCTGGTGAGCATGATGCTCTTCATCAACTGGAAGCTCTTTTTGGTCACCGCTCTGCTGCTGGCTGTCACCATCGCCTTGTTCAAGACCTTGGGCGGACGCAGCCGGAAATTCTACCGCGCCCAGCAGGGCGCCCTGGGCGACATGAACGGCGAGATCCAGGAGATCATCGAGGGCTTGAAGGTGGTCAAGGCCTTCACCCATGAGGAGCAGGCCAAGGCGGACTTCCGCGCGCTGAACACCGCTTACCGGGACGCCGCCCAGAAGGCAAATTTCTACTCCATTATGATCATGCCGGTCTCCGGCAACCTGATGAACATCAGCTACGCCCTGACCGCGGCCTTCGGGGGCCTGCTGTCTGTCCTCCAGGGCTTTGACCTGGGCGGTCTGGTGGTCTATCTGAACTACTCCAAGCAGGTGGGGCAGCCCCTGAACCAGATCTCCCAGCAGATGACCACCCTGCTCTCCGCCCTGGCCGGCGCCGAGCGTATTTTCGACGTCATGGACACCCAGCCCGAGGAAGACCTGGGGCAGGTCACCCTGGTGGAGGCGGAGAAGGACGCCAACGGCACGCTGACCCTGTTCTCCGGCACGGGCCACTCCCACACCTGGGCATGGAAAACGCCCCGGTCCAGCGGGATGTCCCTGGTCCCGGTCCTGGCTGAGGGAGAATCCCTCACCGAGCTGGGTCAGGCCGTTCTGGAGCAGGGCAGATTGAAGCTGCTCCCGCCCGGGACGGATTCCGACGCGGGCCTTTGGGTCAAGGTGGCTCCGGACGGCACGCTGACCCAGGTGGAGGACCTGTCCGCCCTGGCCGGACACGGCTGGGCCTGGAAGTATCCGGACCACACAGGCGTATTCTCTCTCCACCTCATCCGGGGCACGGTGCGCAATGTGCCCGGTGAGGATTATTACCTCACAGAGCTGCGGGGCGCGGTGCGCTTCAGCCATGTGGACTTCTCCTATGTGCCCGGAAAACGCATCCTGAAGGATGTGTCCGTCTATGCCAATCCGGGACAGAAGATCGCTTTCGTGGGCTCCACCGGGGCGGGCAAGACCACCATCACCAACCTCATCAACCGCTTCTATGAGATCGAGGGCGGGCTGATCACCTATGACGGCATCGACGTCAAGGCCATCCGAAAGGATGACCTGCGCCGCTCCCTGGGGGCGGTGCTCCAGGATACCCACCTGTTCACCGGCACCATCCTGGACAATATCCGCTACGGCCGGCTGGACGCCACGGACGAGGAGTGCATTGCCGCGGCCAAAAGCGCCAACGCCCACTCCTTCATCCGCCGCCTGCCCCAGGGGTATCAGACGATGGTCTCCGGAGACGGCGGCAACCTGAGCCAGGGGCAGCGGCAGCTGCTGGCCATCGCCCGGGCCGCGGTAGCCGACCCCCCGGTGATGATCCTGGACGAGGCCACCTCCTCCATCGATACCCGCACGGAGGCCCTCATCCAGAAGGGGATGGACACCCTGATGGAGGGCAGGACCGTGTTCGTCATCGCCCACCGCCTCTCCACCGTCCGCAACTCCAACTGCATCGTGGTCATTGAGCACGGACAGATCGAGGAAAAGGGCAGCCACGACCAGCTGCTGGAGAAGCAGGGGCGCTACTACCGGCTGTATACCGGACAGTTCCAGCTCTCATAAACGCTCCCCTGCCGGGCATTTCTGAAGATGATCCCCGGGATCCTTGCCGTACAAGGGTCCCGGGGGTTTCAGCCTATGAGTCTCAGGACCGCCCCTCCAAGCGGTCCCCCTGCGGGGCAGGCCCGGGCGCTGGCTTTTATGTTTCCGAAAATTTATCTTTCACCTGGGATCAGGGTGGTATTTTCCCAAAAATCCTGATATAATAATTCGGATTTTGCAAAACAGGCGCAGTCACAAAACTTTTTGAAATTTTCGGGAACCTTTTTCCCTGCCCTGCGTCAAAGCTTTTGAAACCCATTCCAGAGCCTGGAACATTTCTTTCGACTGTAAAGGAGTTTATCACATGAAATACCGTACCTACGCCCGCTTCGTGGCCCTGGCCCTCTCCCTGACCCTGCTGACCGCCTGCGGCCCCAAGGGGGAGAGCGGCTCTCAGTCCAACACGGACGGCTCCGTCTCCTCCAGCCAGGGGAGCGCCTCCACCCCCGACCAGTCCCAGCCGGACCTCTCCCTGCCCGATTCCTCTCAGCCCGACGCGTCCCAGCCGGACGCCTCCCTGCCGGACAAGGACCAGGAAGACAGCTCCAAGCCCCCGGTGGAGGAGCCAACGGTAAAGGAGAGCCTGTCCCTGAATTCCTCCGGCTTCTCTCTGTTCAAGGCGGGCGCCGCCTATCAGCTGAAGGCCGAGTCCAAGCCTGAAAAGGGGACCTACACCTGGACCTCCGACAATGAGGCGGCAGCCACAGTGTCCAACAAGGGACTGGTCACCGCCGTGGCCCCCGGCACCGCCACCATCACGGTCACCGACAGCAAGACCGGCCTGTCCGCCTCCTGCATCGTCCGCTGTAAGTTTGAGGCGGACAAGCCCGCCTCCGGCGGCGGCTCCTCCTCCGGGAGCGGCAGCTCTTCCAGCGGCGGAAGCAGCTCCTCCGGCTCCGGCTCTTCCAGCACCCCTGACAGCAGCAGTGTGGACCTGTCCGCTTTTTACAGCACCGTCACCACCAACCATCAGTTCGGGATGCTCACCCTGGCGGACGCGACCATGATCAAGGACGTCTATCCCGGCCTGTCTGACATCAAGACCAACCAGTGCCTGCCCTACATCAACATGATGACCATGAACTCCGGCGAGATCGCCCTGGTGGAGGTGGCCGACAGCGGCGACGTGGACACTGTAAAGGGTATTTTCCAGGACCGCATCGACGCCCAGGTGGCCGGCGGCGCATATTATCCCAGCGCCATTGAGGCGTGGCAGAACAATTCCCGGGTGGTCTCCAACGGCAGCTATGTGATGATGGTGGTCCACGAGGACTGCGACGCCATCGTGAACGAATTCAACGCGCTGTTCTAAGCTCCCGGCCTTCACCCAAGGCCGGCCGCCCCTTGCGCCCCATAGTTTGGACCCGGAGCCGCCGCGCGGACCGCGCGCGGGTGTTCCATTGCCGTGAGTTGGGCGGGACTTCCCGCCCAACTCTGATTTCTGTAAGCTGATCTGAGGAGGACGCCACATGGTCTTTTCCACCCCCATTTTCCTATTTTATTTCCTGGCACTGACCCTTCTGGTCTACTACCTGGTGCCCCGGAAGCTGCGCAACGGCGTACTGTTGCTCTCCTCCCTGTTTTTCTACTACTGGGGTGAACAGCTGTATGTGTCCATCATGTTCCTCTCCACCGCTATCGACTATGTCCACGGCCTTCTGGTGGAACGGTGCAAGGCACGGGACAACGACCGGGGCGCGCGGATGGCCGTGGCCTCCTCCATCGTGTTCAACCTGGCCCTGCTGCTGTTCTTCAAGTACTGGGACTTCCTGGCTGCCTCCCTCCAGGCGGTGGGGCTGACCTTCATGCCGGTGCTGAACATCCATCTGCCCATCGGCATCTCCTTCTACACCTTCCAGACCATGAGCTACACCATCGACGTCTACCGGGGCGACACCCGGGCTCAGCGGTCCATCATCAACTTCGGCACCTTCGTCACCCTGTTCCCCCAGCTGATCGCCGGACCCATCATCAAATATAAGGACCTGGGGGATCAGATCGACCAGCGGACCTGCTCCACGGACAAATTCGCCTCCGGCGTGCAGACCTTTATGGTGGGCATGGCGAAAAAGGTGCTCATCGCCAACAATGTGGGGATGCTGTGGGAGAGCTATAAGGCCATGGCGCTGGGCGAGCTGACGGTGGCGGGCTCCTGGCTGGGCGTGCTGGCCTTCACCTTCCAGATCTATTTCGACTTCTCCGGCTACTCCGATATGGCCATCGGTCTGGGCCGGATGCTGGGCTTTGAATTCCTGCCCAATTTCAACTACCCCTATATTTCCAAAAGCATCACCGAGTTCTGGCGGCGCTGGCACATCTCCCTGTCCACCTGGTTCCGGGAGTACCTGTATATCCCTCTGGGGGGCAACCGCTGCTCCAAGCCCCGGTGGATGTTCAACCTGCTGGTGGTGTGGGCGGCCACCGGCATCTGGCACGGGGCCAGCTGGAATTACCTGATCTGGGGCCTGTATTTCTTCGTCCTGCTGATGATAGAGAAGTTCTTCCTGCTGGACCGGCTGAGCCGGGCTCCCGCCGCCGTGGGCCATGTTTACACCATGTTTTTCGTTCTGGTGAGCTGGGCCATCTTCGCCATTGAGGATGCCGGGCATCTATCCGGCTATCTGCGGGTCATGTTCGGACTGGGCGGCGTCCCCCTGGCAGACTCCGCCTTTGGCTACTATCTCACCAGCTATCTGCCCATCCTCTGTGTCGCCGGACTGGCCTCCACTCCCCTGGGAGCCTCCCTGTACCGCCGCCTGAAGCCCCGGACCGCCCAGGTCCTGTGCGCAGGACTGGTGCTGGCCAGCCTGGTGGTATGTACCGCATATCTGGTAGATGGGACGTACAATCCCTTCCTGTATTTCCGTTTCTAAGGAGGCTGCCCTATGAGCAAAGCATACAGCATCTTTTTGACCGGCCTGTTCTCCCTCTTTATCGGCGGGATCCTGGTGGGCAGCCTGCTGCTCCCCGACCGGACCTTCTCCCCCATGGAGAACCGCAATCTGGCCAAGCCGCCCAAGCTCTCTTGGGAAAATGTAGAGAGTGGGAAATTCATGTCGGACGTGGAGAGCTATGTCAACGACCAGATCATGGGCCGTGACTTCTGGGTCGCCATGAAAGCATGGAGCGAGCGCCTCTCCGGCAAGCAGGAGAACAACGGCATCTATTTTGCCGGGGAAGATACCCTGATCCGCCATCTGGACACTCCATCCCAGGAAACTCTGGCCCAGAACGCCGGCTATATCAACCAGCTGGTGGCAAATGTGTCTGTCCCGGTCTATTTCGGCCTGATCCCCTCTGCTGCTGAGGTATGGGCGGACCGCCTCCCGGCTGGCGCGCCCACTGCCGATGAGCAGGCCATCATTGATGAGATGTACAGGGCCGTCCAGGCCCACACCGTGGACCTCTGTACCACGCTGAACGCCCACCGGGATGAGGACCTCTATTACCGCACCGACCACCACTGGACCAGCCTGGGAGCCTACTATGGCTATACCGCGCTGATGGAGGCCATGGGGCTGGAGGCTGCGCCTCTGGACCAGGCGGAAAAAACCACCGTGTCCGACTCCTTCTATGGCACGCTGTTCTCCCGGTCCGGGGTCCGCTGGATCGCCCCGGACCAGATCGACCGCTATATCTCCGAAGCCGGGGTGGAAGTCACGTCCTATCCTGAGGGCTCCCCTGTGGAGGGCAGCCTCTATGTGGACAGCTTTTTACAGGAAAAGGATCAGTATTCCTCCTTCCTGGGCGGGAACCAGCCCCTCTGCGTGATCCGGACGGAGCACACGGACGCCCCCCGGGTCCTCGTCATCCGCGACTCCTACACCGACAGCCTGGCCCCCTTCCTCACTCAGAATTTTTCTGAGATCCATCTGTTCGATCCCCGCATGAACCTGACCAGTGTAAAGGGCTATGTGGAGGAGAATCAAATCGACTCTGTCGTGGTGCTGTACAGCATCGCAAACTTCACGGCAGAGGGCAACCAGATGTTCGTTTTGGGCTGGTAGACCGGGGCGGTCTACCAAATGTCTACCAAGCATGACCCCCGAAAGCCTTGCGGCGCAAGGCTTTCGGGGGTTTTTATTTTTCCTGTTTCAGAGGCCGGTCTACCAACGGTCTACCAAGGTCATTTTTCAGGCGAAAAAGCGGCGTTTTTCCCGGATTTCCTCCTGTTTTTCTCATGTTTTTTGAGATGCAAGGGGCGTTATGCTCTCACAGGATGGATATTTTCTGATGGTTCGGGCTTGATACTGGCATTCAGGAAATAAAACCCAGCTTCTGGAGGAGTCTGACCCGCCCCGCAGCTTGAAAAAATCAAGGAGGAATTCCAATGAGAAACCTGAAGCGTGCTCTCAGCCTGGGCCTCACCGCCACCATGATCTCCGGTCTGATGGTGATGGGCAGCAGCGCCGCGAGCTATGCGGACGTGACTTCCAAGAACCACGAGGAAGCCATTGAGGTGCTCAAGGCCGCTGGCATCATGACTGGCGACGAGAAGGGCAACTTCAATCCCGAGGCCAAGGTCACCCGTAACGAGATGGCCGTTGTCATGTCCAACCTGATGGCTTACAACGTGGCCAGCTACAAGAACACCAGTCCCTTCACCGACGTGCCCGAGTGGGCCGAGCCCTATGTGGCCGCCTGCTACACCAACGGCATCACCAGCGGCTACGACAAGGTGACCTACGGCGGCAACGATTCCGTTACCACCGCTCAGGCCGCTCTGATGGTCATGAAGGCTCTGGGCTACTTCCAGTATCAGTCCGACTTCGGTGCTGACTGGCAGCTGTCCACCGTCGCCCAGGGCAACAAGATCGACCTGTTCGACGATGTTGACTCCGGCGTCAAGGAGGCCATGACCCGCAACGACCTGGCTCAGCTGGTTCTGAACGCTCTGGAGTCCGGCACCGTTGAGGCCGATGATGACACCATCAAGGTCGAGAACGGCGACACCACCGTCACCGCCGGCAAGGTGAAGTACAACTTCATCACCAGCGGCAAGGACTATGCCTACGCCATCAACGACAAGCTGGCCACCGACAACAACGGCGAGTACTCCAAGGGCTCCATCGTGGAGCTGGGCGAGAAGCTGTACTCCGGCGACCTGACCAAGGAAGACGGCTATGATGACTTCGGCCGTCCCGCCACCGTGTGGGACTACCAGGCCAAGGAGATCGGCACCTTCGCTGAGAAGGCCGACCACACCTTCACCGCCAAGGTGACCTCCAAGGCTCTGTACAACGAGGTCGGTAAGACTGCCACCGACAGCTACAAGTGGACTGTCTCCTTCAACGGCGAGACCGTGAAGTACGACGGCGACAAGCTGAACGCCAACAAGAGCGACGATGACAAGGACTTCTTTGCGAAGGCCACCGGCGAGGACGCTCTGACCGGCAACGGCGTGGTCACCGAGGTCTTTGTGGACGGCACCGACAAGACCGTGGACGTGGCTATCATTGAGTACTACGCCGCTGAGGTCCTGAAGGTTGATGAGGACGACAAGACCATCACTCTGTCCGATCTGGACGATGGCCCCGCCCTGACCACCGACGAGTTCGACTCCACCCTCTTTGAGGAGGATGAGATCGTCATCTACTCCTATGCCAACGGCGACATCCAGGACGTCTATGCCGCTGAGAAGATGGAGGGCGAGGTCACCCGCGTCCGCGCCATCACCAATGACCAGGACGGCGACAACTTCGTCGTGGGCGGCACCACCTATAAGTACAACAAGAACGCCAAGGCCAACCGTCTGACCACCGACAACGTGGACAACAACGTGGTCGCCTATCTGGACGCCAACGGCTATGTGGCCTACATCGATGAGTCCGCCGTGACTTACGACTATGCCTATGTCCTGTCCATGGGTACTGACAACGATCAGTACGGCAAGGGCGACAATAATAAGGGCGAGACCGTGTACGCCCGTCTGGTTCTGACTGATGGAACCCTGGTCAAGGTTGAGACCGATGAGAAGAACACCAATTTGAATAACCACCTCGTGTCCTACACTGTGGACAAGAAGGATGTCTACTCCCTGTCCGACCGCAGCAGCGCCGCGATCAGCGCTGATACGGATCTGAAGATCGAGAACGGCGTGGCCGGAATGAACATCACCTTCAACAGCAAGGAGCGCTATACCGCCAACTCCAACACCATCTTCGTGGTGGCTGATACCGACGAGGACAGCTACGATGACTATGACTTCACTGTCTACACCGGCGTGAAGAACGTTCCCGACATTGACGGCCGTACTGAGACCAAGGTCGTTGTTGCTGCCGAGAAGGACAGCAACGTGGCCAAGGTGGTCTACATCGAGGACGCCGACACCGCCGGTACCGGCGAGGTCATCTTCGCCGAGGCCAACCCCAGCGCCAAGCGCGTGAAGGACACCGAGATCGGCAACTGGTATGAGATCAATGCCGTTGTGGGCGGTGAGATCGTCACCCTGCAGGTGAAGGAGAGCTCCACCGCCGCTGACAAGCTGGTGAAGAATGCCAAGGCTGGCATCGTGGCTCTGAAGAGCGTCACCGAGAACGCTGACGGCCTGGTCACCAGCATCAAGGCGTACGACAGCTACAATGACGGCGACGGCTATGTGACCGGCGTCGGCACCGAGAAGGCCGAGAAGTCCACCGTCATGCTGAAGTCCATCGACCAGCTCAGCGACAAGAATATCCGCTATGCCTGGACTGACGATGTGGCCGTGGTCCGCTACGACTACAAGGGCGACTTCAACATCTCCCGCATCTCCTCCATCAAGGATGACGACAACGACGGTTACATCGCTGTGATGGACGGCGACGTGATCACCGGCATCTGTGTCCTGGAGGAGGATGACAAGAATCCTCAGAAGCCTCAGGAGCAGGAGAAGGGCCTGGCTCTGAACTCCCTGTCCTTCTCTGAGAAGGGCATGAAGATCAACTTCACCAACAACTCCGGCGCTGAGTTCCAGACCGGTGCGAAGGCTGACGTTGTCGTGAAGAACAGCAAGGGCACTCAGGTCTGCTCCATCAAGGGCGTTCAGGTGACTGCTAGCAGCGTGGCTAATAAGGCCAGCGCCACCATCAACTTTGCTGAGTACACTGCCGTTCCCAGCACCACTGGTGAGTACACCGTGACCCTGACCATCACTGCTGGTCATGGTACCTTCACCGTCACCGACGTGCTCGGCACCATCTAATCTTGACTACTCCAAGATTATGATACAAAAGAACGTCCCCAGACTTCGGTCTGGGGACGTTCTTTCCCCTTATCCAACCGCAAAGTAGACATACTCTGAATCCAGACGGTTCATCTGCCCGGAGTCGCTGTCGGCGTACCAGGAGACCCGGTTTCCCGACCATGTGACCGTGTTTTTTGTGTCCATGATGTAGCTGTCGGACAGATGGTTGTTGCTGTTGGTCATACCCGGGATCAGAAAGAGACAGCGGTGGTCGCCGTCTTTTGACCGGACCACAACAAACTTTGGGGGACGGCCCAACGTGGCTGTGAAATCCAGGGTGCGCGGGTGGGATTGTCCACAGGACCCATTCCCGGTGTAAGACCCGACCACCAGCTTCGGCACCGCCGCCCGGACGGCCTCCAGCGCCGCTGTGGTAGCCTTTTTTGCCACCTCCGCAGCCAGGGCGTCCAGGGCTGTCTGGTCGGCCTTTTCCGCCAGCCCGCCCGAGAGATCGTTCAGCGCGGCGTCAAGCTTGGCGTTGTCCTCATTGAAATCGGTGCGCTTTACCTGATCGTCCGGGAGCCATTGGTTGAGAGAAAAATGCTCTGTGTGATTGCTTGCCATAAAAAACACCTCCACCCATGCCGGGCAGAGGTCAAAAG
>ERZ827194.456-NODE-456-length-30865-cov-10.673_pt1 | contig 30865 bp, 45 predicted proteins | sample MGYA00519777_ERZ827194 | MGnify/ENA primary metagenome ERZ827194 (study PRJEB31778, sample SAMEA3449277) | human gut metagenome | biome: human gut; feature: human-associated habitat; material: faeces | place: United Kingdom | collected 2010/2012 ...
TTTTTCTCTCCTCAATTTTTCTTTATTTCCCTATTGACTTTTTATTTGCAGACTTCCTACCGCCCACATTTTACCACGGGCGGGGGAGGAGGACAAGAAGAAGCCCCCGGCCGGGCCGGGGGAGAAAGAGAGGTTACCATGAGACCAAGAACCAGAAACCTGAATATCCCCAGTGACCAGGAGATCCTGGCGCTGGACAACGTCCCGGTGGAGACGGCGGCCCGGTATCTGGGCAGCAGCACCGCCACCCTATACGAGGCCCTTCAGGATGAGCGGGTCCCCTTCGGCTGGGCGGTACAGCACAACTCCCACTGGTCCTACAACATCAGCCCCGGGGCCCTGGTCCGCTACAAGCGGGAGGGGCTGCCCATGTACCGGCTGAAGGATGTGTCGGAGATCATCTGCGAGGACGTCAACCGGCTGATCGACCAGCGGATGTCCCTGGTGGGCAAACTGACCAGCGTACTGCTGGAGACATAAGGAGGTTAACATCATGCGCGCACTCAATTTATCTGAGGCGGCCCGGGTGACCCGGCGGCTGCTGGACCAGTACGGCCCGGCGCGGCTGCTCCGGGTGGAGGAGCTGGCCCCCGGGATTTTTAGGGGGATGCTGGCCGGAGGGGCCCAGGCTCTGGCGGTGATCCGGGAGGACGGGCAGATCGCCGTCCGGGAGGCCGAGCCGTGGGCATAAAAAAGCCCCGGGGCCTTTCGGCACCCGGGGCGGTAGACAGGGAGTCTACCATGAGAACAAATGTATTATACCATGGGAACGTGTGTTTGACAAGGGGGAATTTGCATGATCCCTGAAAATTTAAAAGAAAGCTGGCAGAAGGTGTTGGCCCGCTGTGAACTGCTGTTCCTGGCCGATAACGGCGGAGGCTATCCGGACTGTCTGGCCGGGCTGTCTCCAGAGGAGCAGGCGCGCACCCTGCGCAGCCTGGGGTTCCGGGTCCGGGAGTATTACCAGATGCCCATTGACCTGACCCGGCCGGAGGCTCCGGACAACCTGGAGCCCTGGATCCACCTGACCAACGGAGTGGGCGTGAGCCTGGACCACGGATTTGTCTCCCGGGCGGGGAGGGTGAAATTGTATGGGTGAGGGAACGGTACAGTTCCGCCGGAAAAAAGCATTTGCCACCCTGTACCGGGAGGTGGCCCAGGACGAGCGCCTGAGCCTGGAGAGCCGAGGGCTGCTGGTCCTCATGGCCTCCCTGCCAGAGGACTGGGAGTACAGCGTCTCCGGCCTGGCCAAGAAGGCGGGCTGTGGGAAGGACAAGCTCCGCCGGATCCTGGGGGAGCTGGAGCAGGTGGGCTATTTGGCCAGGGAGCAGAGCCACGGGAGCAACGGAAAATTCGGCGGAAATATCTACATCATACAGGACGACGCGCCACCGTTGTCCGGGAAACCCGACAACGGTCAAACCCGTCAACGGGAAACACCGCCGACGGGTTTCCCGACACAAAATAAGAATATCTTAACAGTAGAAGATAAGAAAAAGCCCCCTAAAGCCCCCCCAGGGGGCAGGCGAGGGAGTAAATACGATCTGGCGGAGGATGCCAAGCCGGTACTCCAGGCCTACGTCGGGGAGGACGGGGAGCTGCACCGGGCGCTGGCTGACCTCATCGAGATCCGGGTAGCCAAGAAGGCAATCAACTCCAAGCGGGCGATCGTATCCCTCCTGCGGGAGCTGGACCGGCTCAGCGAGGGCCGCCGGGAGGACAAGCTGCTGCTGATCCGCCAGTCGGTGACCAACAGCTGGAAGTCTGTCTTCCCCCTGCGGCAGGGCGGCGGCCGGCGGTCGGAGCCCTCCCAGCCCACCCTGGTGGCCCGGGAGGAGGTGGCCACATGGTAGCGCGGGAGGAGGACAAGCTCTCCGCCCAGGTGGCGGTGCTGGGCTCACTGCTCATTGACGACAGGCTGGTGGGGCAGGCCCTGGAGCGGATCCGCCCGGAGGACTTCCTGACCCCCAAGTGCCGCATGGTGTTTCAGGCGATCCGGGCGCTGTTTGCCGAGGGCAAGCCCACCGATGCGGTGACCGTCCGGAGCAAGCTGGGGGGCCGGGAGGATGACGGGTGGACCCAGTACCTGATGGAGCTCATGGAGCTCACCCCCACGGCGTCCAACATCTGGGAGTATGCCTCTCTCATGCGGGAGCAGGCGCGGATGTCCAAAGTGGCCGAGCTGGGCGGCCTGCTCCAGGTGACCCAAGATATGGACAAGGCCCGGGGCTACATTGCCCAGCTCAACGAGCTGCTGGTGGACCGCCGGGGCGTCCAGCGCATGGACATGGCCCAGATGCTCCTGGCCTTTTCCGAGCGGCACAGCGGGACGCCGGTGGATTACATGACCTGGGGCCTGCCCAAGCTGGACGCGGGTACATACACCGAGATGGGGGACATGGTGGTGCTGGGTGGCTACCCCTCCGCAGGCAAGACCGCCCTGGCGGTGGCCATGGCCTATCACCAGGCCAAGACGCACCGGGTGGGATTTTACAGCCTGGAGACCAACCAGTACAAGCTGGCCGACCGCCTGATCGCCAACCTGGCGGGGATCGAGATGCCCACCATCAAGCGCAATGAGATCTCGGAGGAGGAGTGGGGCCGCTTTGCCGCCTGCTCCGACCGGATCCGGACCCACCAGCTGGAGCTGATCGAGGCCAGCGGCATGAGCGTCCAGGACATCCAGGCGGACGCCCTGGCCCGGCGGTACGAGATCGTGTACATCGACTATCTCCAGCTGGTGGAGCCGGAGACCCGGAAAACCAACCGCACGGAGCAGGTGTCCGGCATCAGCCGGGGCCTCCAGCAGCTGGCCCACGGGCATGGGATGCTGGTGGTGGCCCTGTCTCAGCTCTCCCGGGCGGACAAGGCCGGGGAGGACAAGCTGGTGGAGCCCACCATGTCCGACCTGAGAGAGTCCGGGCAGATCGAGCAGGACGCGGATGCCATCCTGCTGCTCTACCTGGAGGAGCCCGGCAGGCCGGACAAGAGCCGCCGGGTGCTGAAGGTGGCCAAAAACAAGGAGGGCACCCGGGGGAGGATCTATCTGGTCTTTGACGGCCAGTACCAGCGCTTCCGGGAGAGCGCGCTGGAGGAGCCCGCCCCGGCGGCGAAGCGGCAGACCTACAAGCGGCCGCCCAAGGCTCAGATGGACTTTTTTGACTTGCCGGACGTGCCGGTCCCATTTGAACAAAAAACGGAGGAATTACCATGAGAACATTTGCAATCGTCAACCGCAAGGGCGGGGTGGGCAAGACCACCACCGCCATCAACCTGGCCTATGTGCTGGCCACCAGTTGCCGCCTGAGGGTGCTGCTGGTGGATGCGGACGGACAGGCAAACGCCACCCAGATCCTGCTCCCATCCGGTGCGTATGACGGTTTGGGATCCTTGCTGCGCGGGTATGCCGCCGGGGTCGAGGATCTGCTGATCCCCACCGATGTGGAGGGGCTGGATGTGCTCCCCGCCTCGGACGATCTATGGGCCCTGGATCTGGAGAAAAACAAGGCGGCACTCCGGTACAGCGCACTGATGCAGCTGCGGGAGGTGCTGGAGGAGGTGGACCGGTACGATGTGATGATCGTGGACTGTCCTCCCAACCTGTCCGTAGCCTGTACGGCCGCCATCCTGGCCAGCGATGCTGTGGTGATCCCGGTGCTGTCCGATGCCTGCTCCGCTGTGGGAGTGGCCGATCTGGTGGATCAGATCGAGAGCTTGGAGTATATCCGCCCCGGGATCCGGGTGGCCGGTGTGCTGGTCAACCAGTGGCACCGGGCTCCTGTGGTGGAGGACTCGGTGGCTTACCTCCGGGAGGACGGTCGGGTACCGGTGTATGACACGGTGATCCGCCGCACGGACAAGGTACCGGAGAGCTCTTGGGCCCGGATGTCGGTCCAGCGGTGGAGCCCCTGGTGCTCCGCGGCCCGGGATTACCGGGCGTGGGCGGCAGAACTGCTGGAAAAGGAGGGGATCCGCCATGAGTAAGACCAATTTGGGACAGATCATCGCCCAGACCATGGCCAAGCCTGTGGAGGGGCGGAGCATTGAGACCATCACGGATGAGATTTTGGACCTGAAGCAAACAGCTGGAGAGGCCATACTGGAGATTGGAAACCGGCTGATTGAGGCCCAAACCATGCTTTCTCATGGAGAATGGCTTACCTGGCTGACGGAACGGGTAGAGTTTTCACCTCGCACTGCCCAACGGTTTATGCGACTCTCCAGGGAGTGGTCAAATGCGACAGCGCTGTCGCATTTGGGGGCAACCAAAGCCTTGGCACTCTTGGCTTTGCCAGCAGATGAACGGGAACAGTTTATGGCCGAAACACACCAGGTAGATGGCCAGGAGAAAAACGTCATCGACATGAGCGCCCGCCAGCTGGAACAGGCCATCAAGGACCGGGATGAGGCCCGGAAGGCCGCCGAGGTTGCCCAGGCCGAGGCGTCAGCGGCGGAGCAGGCCCGGGCCAAGATGGCCGAGGATATGGCCCTGCTCAATGCCCGCCTGTCCGGAGCCCAGGAGGACCGGGAGCAGGCCGCCCAGGCTGTGGCCCGGCTGGAAGCCCAGTTGGCCGAGCTGAAGGAGAAGCCGGTGGAGGTGGCCGTGGAGACCGTGGTGGACCAGGCGGCCATTGAAAAGGCCCGGGCGGAGGCCGTGGCCGGGATGCAGGCCAAACTGGACCAGGCCCGGGAGGCCAAAAAGCGGGCCGAGGACAAACAGAAGATCGCCGAGGAAGCCCTGGAACAGGCCCGGCTCCAGCTGGAGGAGCAGGCCCGTGAGGAGAAAAAGGCCGCCCTGGGCGCGGATAAGGATCTGGCCCAGTTTGAGTTGCTGTTTGCCCAGACCCAGGAGACGGTGAACAAGATGCGGGGCATCCTCCTCAAGGTCCGTGGCCGGGACAGGGCCGCCGCCGGGAAGCTGGCTAAGGCCGTCCTGGCCCTGGCCGAGGCGGTGAGGAGGTGCGCGGAATGAGCAGCTGGTATGAGCAGGCGGCGGCCAAACTTAAGGCTGAGTACAGCCAGGTCAAGGGGCAGAAGGAGCAGGCCATGCGCCCCGCCGTCCGGGACGTCCTGCTGGAGTTCTGCCGCCAGGACGAGGAGTTTGCCCAGGCAGTGGTCCAGGGTGGTTCGTTTGCGGCGTGTATGACCGCCGTGGCCAAAGGGGTGGGCGGCTCTATCTCTGATCTGGATGCCTATCGCCGGGCGGCGGCCTTCTACTTTGAGGGGGCGGAGGTCCAGTCTACGGTGACCATCCGCCTCACCCCGGCGGAGCCAGAGCCGGACCGGGGCGGGATCCTGCTGGATCTGTCCGACTTCTTCTGAGGGGGTGGGCAGGATGAGCTATACCAAACAGGAGCGCGAGATCTTGGACAGCTGGCCCACAGTGACAGCACAGGACCTGGAGGCCATGAACGACCTCTTTCCCCACTATCTATTTTTCAGCCGGGCAGGCGATCTGATGGGATTGAGCGGGATCAATCTGTGGGCTTCCTGCTGCGGGCACAAAGAGGCCCGCCCCTACCTCACACGGACCCAGGATCAGGAGCACTGGACCCTGATGGATCTGAGGCACAAGGCCCGGCTGACCTGCCCCTGGTGCGGCCGGGAGGTGACGGCCATCGACCTGTCCAGGGCCAAGGGGCGGAAATCTTTGCGGCAGACGGAATTGACGGTGCTGCTCCACGCCAAAGGAGACGCCCTCTATGCAGACGCCTTGGTCCTGTACAAGGACTACGCCGACGAGGCGGCGCTGACCGCGGGCCCCGTCGCCTGGTGCTCCAGCGGGTACCGGTTTGTCCAGGGCGAGGTGATGCAGGTGGACCACCAGTGGGATGACAAGCACCCCCGCATCACCTATGAGCGGGGCAAGCTGGGGCGGAAAAAGCTGGTCCAGGAGCCGTTTAAGGCCGGATCCATCTCCTGGTACAATCACAGCCCCTATTCCATCCTCAACCGGGAGGCACTTGAGAGCCACCCCTTCTTTCGGTACTGCGGATTTTTTGGCCGGTGGCAGTACCGGCCCGGCGGGGACCGGGGCTATGCGGCAAAATTCCACGAGCTGATCTCCTATCTCACCGCCTACTCCATCTACCCCAGGCAGATCGAGATGCTGTCCAAGGCGGGGTGTTGGCAGCCCATTGCAGACCTGGTATGGAGCCGGAAGAAAAACGTCTGGGCCATGTGCTGGGAGGAGAGCGACCCCCGGAAGGCGTTCGGGGTGGACAAGCGGGAGCTGGCCTGGATCATGGGGGCCCATCCGCACATGAAGGTGCTGGAGGTGCGGAACTATGTGCGCAGGCACTGGGACAAGACCTGGGACCTGCCCTTCTGCAACGACTTTTGCCATTTGTGGGGCGGCCAAATGAATCCCATGGATGTTCTGCGTCTGGCCAATCGGTACCGGCTGGACCCGGACCGGCTGCTGAGATACTTTGACGGGGTCTTTGCCCAAAACGAGGACTATTACTGCACCCTGTTTGAGCTCTACCGGGATTACCTGGACGCGGCCTATGCCCTGGGCCGGTGCATGGAGCACAGCGCAGTGCTCTGGCCGGAGCAGCTGTATACCGCCCATGACGTGGCGGTGGCAGAGCTGGCTGACACGCAGGCCAGGACAGAGGGATCCCGTCGTGCAGTATCCCTCAAGGAGCGGCGGCTGAAGTATGAGTTTGAGATGGACGGCCTGCGGATCGTATTTCCGGCCACAGCCGGGGCCATCCGGCGGGAGGGCAAGGTCCTGGACCACTGCGTAGGCGGCTACGCATCGCGGCACATGAGTGGGGTCTGCACCATCCTGTTCCTCCGGCGGGCGAATGACCCACATACCCCATATATCACCATCGAGATGGACGGCAACAAAATCCGGCAGATCCACGGCTACCACAATGATACCCTGGCGGGCAGTCCCAAGCCGCGGGAGGTACACAAGGACTTTTTGGACGCCTGGCTCCGGTGGCTACGGGCCGGGAGCCACCGGAATGAGGACGGGACGCCCAAACTGCCCAAGCGAACAAAGAAGCAAAAGGAAGTGGCATGATGTTGAATCGGATCGTGATCATGGGCCGGCTGGGCCGGGACCCGGAGGTGCGGTACACCCAGGCAGGGCGGCCGGTGGCCTCCTTCTCCCTGGCGGTGGACCGGGACTTTAAGGACAAGGCCAGCGGCGAGCGGGCCACCGACTGGATCCCCGTGGTGGCCTGGGAGGCCCGGGCAAAATTTGCCCAGCAGTATTTTCACAAGGGCCAGCTGGCTGTGGTGGAGGGCCGCCTCCAGATCCGGGACTGGACCGACAAGGATGGCGGCAAGCGCCGCAGCGCCGAGGTGATCGCCGACGGCATCTATTTTGCCGGGGCCAGGTCCGCCCCGCCCAGCGAGGGCAACGCCGACGAGGGGACACTCCCACCCCCGCCGGCCGGGGACCTCCAGGACCTGGACGACGACGGCGAGCTGCCGTTTTGAGTGCTATGATGACCTTATGTTGGAGCTGCCGCCGGGCTCTGGGGACCATGGGATGCCCCTGGTGTGAGTATGACGAGATAGAGCACCGGGTGCGGTTTGAGCCGGTCCCCGGCTGGACAGCCAAAAAACAGGTGCGGGTCCACGGGATGACCTCCTACACGGTGATCCAGTGTCCGTTGTACCTGGAGGACGAGGAGAGGAGCGTGGAGGGATATGCCTGAGCTGATCCCATGGGAGCCGGGGAAGATCGGGCCCCGGATCCGGCTGGTGCGGGAGGCCCGCGGGTTCCGGATGGCCGATTTGGAGGCCCGGGTGGGGCTGTCCGCCGGAAACCTGTACCAGATCGAGCGGGGGGTACACGACCCCCGGGTGGATACCCTGTTCCTGATCGCCCAGGCCCTGGAGGTGAGCGCGGATGAACTGCTAGGGCTCGGAGCCAGGATAGGAGGATTGACATGAGCTGGAAATCATATACGCACGTCACCATGTTTGACCGGCCATATCCGCCCGAAAAGCAGGCCGAGGGGCTGGCGATCTCACAGGCCATCGTGGGCGGTCATTGTGAGACCTGCGGGTTTTTGCCGCAGTGCTCCACCCAAAAGGATTTTAAGTTCCCGGTGTTTGCCTGGTGTATGCGGCGGAAGGCGAAGATTATGACGAAAATGGAGGAGCAGGAAAATGGGACTTAATCTATGTGATAGTTGCCGAGCAGATTGCCGACACGAGCGGAATCCAAGAGAAATCGTCATAAAGTGTGGAGCATATAAGCCGCCAATGACCAACGCCGACCGCATCCGGGCCATGAGCGACAAGGAGTTGGCTCGATTTCTCGCAGAAGTTGAGTACAGGAGAAGCGCTGCCGGTGGCGGTGCAATTTGGAAAGGAATGGCCCACGCTTTAGAATGGCTCCAGCAGCCACCGGAGGAGGGGTGACAGCAATGGCTGATTATGTTTGTGAAGGCTGTATCCATGCCCCACCAGGCAGTGGTGACGGGAAACCATGCTGTATGTGTGACCATGATGATCCATTGATGAACTGTTATTGTGAAAGGGAGGAGCAGGATGGCTGAGTATATTGAGCGGCAGGCTGCCATTGACCTATTTTATCCGGTAGACCCGGAGAATGATGGATCAGACGGATGCACCGTGGTTTATAAGACAGAGAATTACACTTCCGATGAGATCGAGGCCGTGATTTCTGGCCTGCCTGCCGCCGATGTAGCCCCGGTACGGCACGGGCGGTGGGTTGCTGTCCGCCGGACCAATGCGTCTACGGTGTACCAGTGCTCTGTCTGTGAGCGGAAAGTGTCAGTGATGAACATAGGGGCTGCGGTGTGGGACCACTATCCATACTGCCACTGCGGGGCGAAGATGGACGCCGATGAATGATCTTCTGATAGGCAAGGACCTGGAGACCATCGCTCGGGCCCACCGCCGCTGCCGGGAGATGGAGGTCGAGCGGGCGCTGGGGGAACTGCGGGTGCGGGTGAGCACCTGCCCCGCCACCCGGGCCTGGTCCGTGCCCTACCTGATCCGGCTGGAGCGGTGGCGGCCTGGGATGTACAGTACACAATATTTTGACAGCGCCGAGGCGCTGAGAGAGGAGTTGGAACATGGCGCGATTGACCTATCAGGACGCTGACGGCAGCTGGGGGCTGCACGGCGTGAGCTGGGACCAGCTGGCGGCATTGCCGCCCCGGGTGTATGGTGCGCTGGTCAAACTGCGGGACCTGGAGGCCCGCATGGAGACGGAGGCCGGAGAGGCCCCGGCAGAGATGGAGGAGGGAGGAGCGTCATCATGGCTCAAGCAGAGATTTGCGCGTGTGACCTAATGCAGCAGGTGCTGGTGATCCAACTGCCCCGGGGAGACCGGGGCGAGGCGGACCTGGCGGCATACCGGGACTATGTGGTGGAGTCGCTGGCCCAGGGGGTGCTGATCCTGGGGTCCGGGACTACTTGGGCGGTGGAGGCGCTGCCCAGCTTGGGCGGGGTGCAGATCCAGAGAGAGCCGGGGATCCTTCGGGCCCACAGCGTCCCGGAGCCAAAGGCGGATCCAAAGCCGGACCGGCCGAACCCGTGGCGGGAAAAGAAGGAGACGCTGGAACGGCTCCAGCAGTACCGCCAGGCGGGCGGCCTGGGCTGTCTGGAGGCGGTGGCCAGCCGGTGCGGTGGAGATCTCACGGCGGACAAGCTGCGAGGCGTCCTCACCGGGGCCGAGAAACTACCCATTGAGCAGTGGCGGCTCATCCGCCGGGCCCTGGACCAGCTGGAGGAGGGTGCGGATGAGTAAGATCCTGCGGAAGATCCAGAGCGGACGCCTGGTGTATGCGGTGGTATATACCGCGCCGGCAGCAGGGGACAGCCCGCGGCAGAGGGCCCAGAAGCGGCAGGCCAGCACGGCGGCCCGGGAAAAGCTGAACGCCAGGACTTCATTCCAAAAGCTGGAGCGGACCCTGGCGGCCAACTTCGACGACGGAGACCTGTTCCTCACCCTCACCTATGATGACAAGCATCTGCCGGACGGCCGAGAGGCGGCGGTCCGGCGGATCCGGTCATTTCTGAGCCGGTTGCGCAAAGCAAGGAAAGAGCGGGGACATTTGCTCCACTACATCTATGTGACGGAGGGGTGCAATCCGGGAGGGCGCCTCCACCACCATGTGGTGCTCAACGCCACAGGGGATGACCTGGAGGAGATCCGGCGGCTGTGGATCTATGGGGATAACCTGGAGCTGCGGCGGCTGACCTTCTACCGGGACTACACATACGAGGATCTGGCCAGCTATCTCACCAAGGAGCCCAGAGAGTGGGGCCACCCGCAGGTGGGGGAGCGGACCTGGACGCCCTCTCTGGGGCTGGCCCATCCGGAGCCGGAGACTGAGACGGTCCCGGACTGTGTGACCCTGTCCGCCCCGCCGGAGGCGGACATCCTATCTCGGGAGGGTCCTGTGGTCAACGGATATGGGGAGTTTGCGTGGATCAAGTATCTCCTGCCCAGGGATCCGGCCCGGAAACGGCGGCGCAACAGACGGAAACGGAAAAAAGAATAGCTTTTCTATTCTTTTCAGTCTCGGGGGTAAGTATATTCTCTTTAAATTTTAGAGGAAAGAGGCGAAAAAGATTTGCAATCGAACGTGTGTTGTGGTAAACTAAGCATGAAGGACGGATGGGTGCTTTGCCCAGTCTGCCGGAAGGGGAAGCTGCTGAAGCTCCTGCCGGACACAGCCGTCCGAAACCTGCCCGTGAAGTGCAAGCGCTGCGGACAGGAGACCGTTGTGAATATCGATGCGCCTGAGCCAGAGTCCACAGAGACCAGCGCCTGAGCCAATGACGACCCGATCAGTCGGGTGTCGTGGCTTGGGCGCTTTTTGTTTTGCCCGGAGGTGATAGCCCGTGGCCATGAAGCCGCTCAGGCCCTGCCGGCACCCAGGCTGCTCAGCCTTGACCCGGGAGGGCTATTGTCCCAAGCACAAGCCAGCCAGGGCCCCGCGCCGGGCCTCGGCGGAATATCACAGCTGGTACAGCCTGCCCATCTGGACGGAGGACCTGCGACCGGCACAGCTGCTGCGGGAGCCGTTCTGCCGCGCCTGTGCCGCACAGTACCCGCCCGGAGACCCCAGGCGCCGCACCAGGGCTACGGTGGTGGACCACATCGAGTCCCACCGGGGCAGCTGGGCCAGGTTCATTGACCCGGCCAACCACCAGAGCCTGTGCAAGCGCCATCACGACCAGAAAACGGCCCGGGAACAGGCCGCAGAACGGCGGAAAAAAGGCCGCTGATTTGGGCGGCCAGAGCGGGGAAACGCTGGGACGCTTGGGCGCGGGTGCCTGGACGTGGGCGTCCGTGGGCGCACCCGGGGAGGCCGAAGGCCTCGAACCCTCCCCCCCGGGGTAAGAAAGTTTTGACGGAAGGGGTCCAAGACCGTATGCAGCCCTCGGGAGGGGATTTTTTCCCCACGGGGGCGGAATGGAGGAGCAGGAGCGTGGGAAGGAGGAGACGGAGATGCCGGGACCCAGGCAGAAATTGAGCGTGCTGGAGGCCAACGGCCGAAAGCACCTGAGCAAGGCCGAGAAGGCCGAGCGGGCGGCCCGGGAGGTGGAGCTGCCCAAGCCGGCCAAGATGAAAGTGCCCCAGTGGCTGCCGGAGCATCTGAAAGCCGACTTCCGGGCGCTGGCCAAGGAGCTGCTGGCGGCCGACATGGGGGCGGCCCAGCTGGACCGGGACACGGTGGGCCGCTATCTGGTGGCCCAGCACCAGTTCACGGCGGCCTGCCGCATGGTGCAGGACGCCCTGGACCAGGAGGACCCGGACCTGGTGAACAAGTGGACGAAGGCACAGAAGTCCTATTTTGAGCAGGCCAGGGCCTGTGCCAACGACCTGGGGCTCACCATCACCAGCCGGTGCCGCCTGGTGGCGCCGGAGACGAAGAAACAGGAGGAGAACCCGTTCCTCCAGCTGATGGAGGCGAGACGGCGTGCCTGATCTGCTGACCCTGGGCCCGGGCGTGGAGGTGGTCCGGCCGGACGACGGGACCCGGCTGCGGTACAGCGGGGACGAGGTGGAGCTGGTGCGGAACTTCTTCTCCCTGCTGGTGTTCGGACAGAACGAGTGGGCGGGACAGCCCTTTGTCCTGTCCGCCTGGGAGGAGGAGGCCATCCGGCAGTTCTACGGGGTCCAGGCCCGGGACGAGGACGGGACCTGGAGCCGGTACCGGCGGTATCTCTATGAGGAGATCCCCAAGAAGAACGGCAAGAGCGAGTTTGCCGCCGGGCTGGGCCTCTACCACCTGATCGCGGACGGGGAGGCCCGGCCCCAGGTGGGCATCTTCGCCGTCGACAAGACCAATGCGGACATTATCTACCAGTGCGCCAAGTACATGGTGGAGCACACCGCCCTGGGCCAGCCGGAGCACGACCCCCTGGTGTGGTGCCGGGACAGCGTGCGGGAGATCCGAAGCCGGGACGGGGGCGTGATGAAGGTCTACTCCAGCGACGCCTCCACCAAACACGGCTTCTCCTTCTCCGCCATCATCATCGATGAGCTCCACGCCCAGCCCAACCGGAGGCTGTGGGACGTACTCACCGCCGGTTCGGACGCCGCTAGGCGGCAGCAGGCGGTGATCGTGCTGACCACGGCCGGGGACGACCCGGACCGGCGGAGCATCGGCTGGGAGATCCACGAGAAATGCCGGAGGCTGCTGGCCTGGCGGCGTGGGGAGCCGGAGCGGGAGCTGGACAGCGACCTGCCCGAGTGGTGCCCCATCATGTTCGGCGTCGGGATCCTCACCGGGGACGACCCGGACAAGATCGACGAACTGGACATCTATGACGAAAAACTGTGGTACGCCTGCAACCCCGGATTGGGACACAACCTGCGCCTGAGCGATTTCCGGCGGGAGGCCCGGGCGGCCCGGCAGAGCGAGGCGGCGGAGCGGCTGTTCCGCTGGCTGCGGCTGAACCAGTGGATCGCCACCAAGGACGTGGGGTGGATGCCCCTGACCCTGTACGACAAGACACAGTGGACCCGCCCGGAGTGGAGGCCCCTCAGCGCGCCGGCGCGGAGACAGGCCGCCCGGGACATTCTGGAGGGAAAGACCTGCTATGGCGGGCTGGACCTGTCCACCACCACCGACCTGACCGCCCTGACCCTGATCTTTCCGCCCCAGGAGGGGCTGGACACCTGGACGACCCTGTTCTGGGCCTGGCGGCCGGAGGACGGGGTGCTGGAGGCCGAGCAGAGGGACCACGTCCCATACCGGGACTGGGGCCGGGCGGGCTTCCTGGAGCTGTGCCCGGGGGACATGGTGGACTTCACCATGGTGGAGGACACAGCGGCCTGGTGCGTGGAGCATTTCCACTTGGACACCCTGGGTGTGGACCCCTACCTCTCCCGCACCCTGACCCAGCGCCTGATGGAGCGGGGGGTGAACGTGGTGGAGATCCCACAGACCATGATGAGTATGTCCCCGGCCATGAAGGAGCTGGAGCGGCTCATCCGCGCCCGCCAGATGCTCCACGAACACAACACCTGCGCCCGGTTCTGCTTCGGCAACGTCCGGTGCGCGGTGGACGGAAACGAGAACCGGAAGCCCATGAAGAACCGGAGCATCGGGCGCATCGACATGGCGGTGGCCTGGATCATCGCAATGGCCGTGGCAATCCTGCGTATGCCGGCCGGCCCAGACATCAACGAACACATTTTATCCGAGGATTGGGGAATTTGACATGAAGATGCTGAGACGATTGGGCCGTGGGCTGGCCCTGTATCTGGACGACCTGCTGATGCTGGCAGGGGGCGGATGCTTTGTGCGGGCGGCCTGGGAGGCATGGGGGCGTCCGGCGGCCCTGGCGGTGGCCGGGATGTGCCTGGTGGCCTATGCGGTGATGGTGGCCCGGGCCCGGGGAGGTGGCGGCGTATGATCTTCGCGCGATCCCTGGGCAGCCCACAGGCGGCCGCGGAGGAGCGGACGCTGAGCTGGGAGGAGGTGCAGCAGCTGTTCCGGACAGCTTTCCTGACCGGGACCGAGGTGGAAAACAGCGTGCCCAGCGCGGAGCGGCTGTCCCCGGTGGCAGCGGCCCACCGGATCCTGACCAACTCCTTCGGGCTGATCCCCTTCGGAGTGTACCGCAGGGACGGGGAGGAGCGGGTCCCGGTGGAGGACCCCGCCCTGAACCGTGTGATGAAGGTGCGGGCCAACCCCTATATGTCCCCCTTCATGCTGCGGAAGGTCACCATGTCCAATGCCTTCTGGTACGGCTTTGGGGCCGTGTGGAACCGGAAGGGGCCGGACGGACAGATCGTGGAGCGGCTCGCCCTGCCCAGCGACTGCTGCACCGTCCGGAGGGATCCGGACGGAGGGGCGTACTGGTACGACTACAACGTGGACGGGGTGCAGTGGACCTTCTCCAACTATGAGCTGTCCTTCCTCTACTTTGAGACCTATGACGGGATCCGGGGCCGGGGGCTGCTGGACCTGGCCCGGGAGAGCATCGCCCTGGACACGATGGCCCAGCGGTACGGGAAGAAGTTTTATCAGAACGGGGCACGGCTGTCCGGTATCGTGGAGGTGGACACAGACGCCAGCAGCGAGACCAGGACCAAGGTGAAGCGGGAGTTCAGCCGGTTTGCCTCGGAGGAGATGTTCGCGGTGGCGGTGCTGGACCACTCCATGAAGTTCACGCCCATGGGGCTGAACCAGAGGGACGCCCAGTTCATCGAGAGCCGGCAGTTCACCGTGGAGGAGATCAGCCGGTTCACCGGGATCCCAAAGCACATGATGCAGACGGGCAAGGAGAGCTATGATTCCAACGCCCAGCAGCGGCAGAACTACATCACGGACACCCTGCTCCCATTCGTGGTGCAGTGGGAGAGCGAGGACAGCTATAAACTGCCCACCCCACAGGACCGGGCCGCCGGGGTGTACATCCATGGGAACGTGGAGGCGCTGCTCCGGGCCGACCCTGCGACCCGGTTCAGCGTATATGAAAAAGCCATCCAAAATTCCATTATGAATCCGGACGAGTGCCGGGCCAAGGAGGAGAAAAACCCCATCCCGGGCGGGCTGGGACAGCGCTTCCTGGCGACGAAGAATCTGGGCTCGCTGGAGTCTGTACTGAACGGAGGGGAAGCAAGTGGTTGACGTACATCTGAGAGGAGAGCTGTGGGACAACGACAGCGCCGACATCCTGCGGTGGTGGGGCTGGCGGGACATCACCGCCCCCATGGACATCCAGGCGGCTCTGGAGGCCGCCGGCGGGGACGAGGTGACAGTGCTCATCAACTCGCCGGGGGGAAACATGGCGGTGGGGACAGAGATCCGGTCCATGCTCCGGCGGTATCCGGGCAGGACCACAGCCCTGTTCCAGAGCTATGGGGCCAGTGCGGCCACCCTGGCGGCCACCGGCTGCCAGGTGATCCGGAGCGAGCCGGGGGCTCTGCTGTGCTATCACAATCCCAGCGGAGGTGCGGAGGGGGACCACCGGGCCATGAGTCGCGCGGCGGAGGATCTGCGCAACGCCCGGGACTGCATCCTGGAGGTCTATACCGCCAGAGGGGGGACCAGGAGCCGGGAGGAGCTGATCGCCCTGATGGACCAGGACATCTACATTACCCCGACCCAGGCCAGGGAGTACGGCCTGATCGATGAGATCGTGGGGCTCCCGGGGGCGGAGGAGGATCCGGCCGCATTTGTGGCGGCATCCGGCGGCCGGATCCGGCTGACGGCGGCCATGCGGGAGCAGTACCGGGCCCATGTGGCGAAGCAGAGGACCGCCGGGGCCCGGGAGGAAGAGGCAAGACGCGCCCTGGCTCGGCTCAGGTCGCTTGCAAGCTATTAAAAGAAAGGACGGAACGACATGGATTTTATGGAGAAGATCACCGAGCTGCGGGCAGAGAAGAGCAAGCTGCTGGCTCAGGCGGAGGCCCTGCCTCTGGAGGATGTGGAGGGCCGGGACAAGATCACCGACCAGATGGAGGGGCTCAATGCCCAGATCAAGAGCCTGGAGCGGCAGGCCAAGGCCAGCGCCGACGGCGCAGCCGTGTATGACGGCATCCTCCACAGCGGCGAGGGGACAAAGAATCAGGCCGATGGAGGCGCGCCCAAGCTGTTTGCCTCCCTGGGTGAGCAGCTGAAGGCCATCTATGATCTGCGCAAGGGCCAGACCATGGACGACCGCCTGGGGAAGATCAACGCGGCGGCGGGGGTGACCGGCACCACCGGAGCGGACGGCGGCTTCCTGCTCCAGGAGGATTTTGCGGGACGGATCCTGGAGGGCGCGGTCCAGAACAGTCCTCTGCTCAACCGGCTGGACCGGTACACCTGCTCCAGCGCGGCCAACTCTATGCGCTGGATCAGCGCCAATGAGACCGACGTGAGCAAGTCCGTGTTCGGCGGTGTGCAGATGTACTGGGCCGCGGAGGGGGCCACGGTGGCGGCCAGCAAGCCACAGTTCCGGGAGATGAAACTGGACCTGGAGAAAATGATGGGCTTCTGTTACTGCACGGATGAGATGCTCCAGGACGCCGCGTTCCTGACCGGGTTCGTGGGGAACGCCTTCTCCCTGGCTGGGGACCGGCTGCTGACTGAGAGCGTGATCAGCGGCGACGGAGTGGGCAAGCCCAAGGGCCTGCTGAACTCCAAGGCACTGATCACCGTGGACAAGGAGGCCAGCCAGGCCGCCGGCAGCTTCCTGGGGATGAACGCGGTGAAGATGCAGGCCCGGGCTATGCCCCGTGGCCGGGAGCGGCTGGTGTGGCTGATGCACCCCGACGCGGAGGAACTGCTCCCCACCCTGGCCCTGGAGAACGGCGGCGCGGCCAAGTTCCTGTGGAACCCCGAGGGCGGTCTGGGCAACTTTGACACCCAGCGGGTGCTGAACAAGCCGGTGCTGTTTGAGGACAGCTGTGCTGCCCTGGGCACAAAGGGCGACATCCTCCTGGTGGATCCCTGGCAGTATATTCTGCTGACCAAGGGCACGGCAAAGCAGGACTGGTCCATCCATGTGGAGTTCCTCACCGACCAGAACTGCTTCCGGATGGTATTCCGCTGCAACGGGACCCCCAAGGTGGACACCCCCCTGACTATCAAGAACAGCACCAAGAAGCGCAGCCCCTTTGTGGCGCTGGCCGACCGAAAGTAAGAGCAGAGGCGGCGGGGCACAGCTCCGCCGCCCCCAGGAGATAAGGAGGAGAACGCAGATGAAGCGGATCGTGGAAGAGCTGACATACAGTGTGGTGCTTGCGCCCCAGGAGGTGGCCTCTGCCACTCCAAAGACCAGCGCCTTCGCAGACGCCCAGAGCGTGCCGGAGATCGAGTTCTTGGTGGCCACCGGGGCGCTGGCCAAGGGCAAGAAGCTGAAGGTGGAGGTCTATACCTCCGATGAGGCGGGAGGCAGCTCCCCGGCGCTGGTGAAGGCGGTGGAGTTCACCGCAGGGGACGGGGCGGCCCACACCCTGGCGGTGGTGGACTATGCCGTGGATCCCGCCCGGGGCCGCTATGTGGGAGTGAAGATCCAGCACGACGCCGGAGCAGGCGTGGTCTGCGGCGTGACAGCGTGCGCCCGGAGCATGAGACTCCCCGCAGCCAACGCCTGGACGGCGATGGTGTGAGGGAGGCGGTCAGATGGCCATACCGGAGGAGCTGAGGGAGACGGTCTTCTCCTACTGCAAGGAGGAGGATACCCCGGACACCCTGGGGCCCATGACGGTGGCCTGGGATGGGGCGGAGGGCTATCTGGAGGGGGCCGGGGTGACCCGGCCCGCCCCGGAGTCCAAACGGCACGGCCTGTGGCTGGGGGTCATGCTGGCGGAGACGCTGGACCGGTATGACAACCGGGGCGGACAGGCCGCCGGACAGCTCCGGGACAACCCGGCATTCCGCCGGGCACTGACCCAGCTGAAATTGACGGAGCCGGAGGCATAAAAAAGCCGCCCCCGGAAGGGGCGGCGGGTCAGGGCTGAACAGAGGGCTGGGGGCCGTATTCCCGTTCCATGGCGGTGCGGGTGACAATCCACTGCTTGCCGAACTTCTGGGCATCGACGCCCTCCACCAGCCTGCGGTAGGCCACCGCCTTGCGGAGAGTGCTGTCATGCAGGCCCCAGAGGGAGGTCGCGTCGGCGAAGGAGAGCAGGCCGTCAAAGGGGGAGGAGACCGGCTGGCCGTTCTCCCACAGCTCAGAGCCGTCCAGGTCGATGTCGTCGTTCCAGGAGATCCCATAGCCGCCCGGATCCGTCCGGACCTGCTCAAACAGGCCGGGGACGGTGCGGAGGGGGGCGAAGGCGTCTATCTGATCCAACAGGGGGGCCATGTCATACCGCCTGGCGCAGCCGTCGGCAAAGTGGACCAGCAGGGCATAGCCGGGCAGCGGGGTGACGGATTTGATCTTATGAAACATGGGGAACTCCTTTCTGCCGCAGCGCCCCGCTCATTCGAGCGGGGGCAGCGTCTTGAAGTTTTGGGTCATCCACATCTCCAGCAGCTCGGCTTGGTAATCGGCAGCCCATTCCCGAACCATATTCAGGGCCTTGCGGGGCAGGTCGCCTTCGATCATGTCCAGGGTCTGAATGTCGATGACGCCGTTATAGTCGCCATAGAGTGCGTGGATGTGGGGCGGATTGTGTTCTTTCCCCAGCAAATACATTTTGATGGTCATTCCGTAAAACCGTGAGATAACAGGCATTGGGTTTTCCCCCTTTCTGTGATTAGTATATCACGATACCGTGAAAATGTCAAGAGGAAATTGGAAAAGAGGTGGGCTGGTATGGAGACGAGCATAAACGCCGGGCGGCTGAACCAGCGGCTGGAGGTACAGGAACTGGCGGAGGCCGAGCCGGGGGTGTGGACCTGGAAAACCGTGCGGAGGACCTGGGCCCAGGTGGAGCAGAGCACCAGGCGGCACCTGTTCTCCGCGGTGGGGATCGGAGCCCGTGGGGCGGAGCTGATCCTGCGGCGGCAGGAACTGACCCTCCACAACGCCCTGGTGTGGGGCGGGCGGCACCTGTTCCTCACCGCCATCCGGCCAGAGGGGCGGCTCCACCTGCGGGTGGAGGCGGCTTTGGTGGCTGTGGACACGGTGCAGCTCCATACCGATGAGGAGACGGTGGAACGCTCCTTCCCTGGGATCCTAACAGAGAAGTACGCCCGGCATGGACAGGAGTGGCCCATGTCGGTGAATCAGCTGGGCCTGGTGCTGGTGACGCCCAAGCCTGTGGCGCTGGAGCCTGGCAGACTGGTCCGGGCAAGGGGGGCACTGTGGGAGATCCTGGTCCCCCATGAGCTGGATGAGTTCAAAAACGAGTATGAGATCGGAAGGACGGTGGACCTGTGAGCGGGAAGGCCAGACTGGAGCGGATGGAGATGGAACGGTTCGCCCGGTATTGGGCGGAGTTGCTCCAGGCGGTCCCAGAGGCCCGGCGGAAGGCTGTGGAGGCGATGGGAGACGCGGTCAGGAGGGAGCTGAATATTCAGATCCAGACCGCTGATCTGGAATCTGGCGCAAAAGGGACTGTCCGGTCCTGGCAGACAACGCGGCTGGGCAGCAGAGGCGGATACTCAGTGGTCTCGCCGGCAAGAGGAACCGTGATGTCCCGGGACCGGAGAACACACGGCTGGAAGATGCGTCAGCATACATACAGGGGCGCTCCCATTACCGCCCGGCAGGTGACAAAGTGGCTGGAGCGGGGACACGGGACCCGAAACAAAGGCGGCGAGGGCTATGTCAAGGGACGGCAGTTTTACAGCTGGACCAGGGCGAGGGCCTGGGAGCAAGCCAGACGCGCCGCGGACCGGGTGCTCAGTATGATCGCGGATGAGGTGGAGCTATGATCGAAAGAAACGACATCCTGCGGGCCATGGAGGGGCGGATCAACGGGAGCTATCCGGGAGAGGCGGTCTATTGGGACCGGCTCCCGTAGGGCTTTACGCCCCCCGCCTTTACCCTGGAACTGGCCAGGATCGGGACTTCGGAGGTGAACATCGGACTGGTCCGGAAAACGGCGGAGGTCCTGATCACCTGCTATGTAAAGCCAAACGCCTTCCACGACAGCAGCCGGGAGGAACTGAACCAGCGCCAGGAGCGCATTGCGGATCTTTTTTCCGCCTGCCTCACGGTGGGAGACCGGGTGCTGACGCCGCGAGCGGAGAAAGGAATGGGCGACCCGGACAGTCCGGATGTTACGGTCACCTTCCAATGGACCGACGTGCGGCCCGGGTATCACGACCCGGAGGACCCCGGAGATCCGGAGACGGCCCAGACGCCGAAGATGGAGCACATTGAGATCAACAACCAATACAACAAGGAGGAGAGGACATGAGCGCGACGAGCATCGGACTGCCCAAGCTGAAGATCGCCTTTGAGGTGGCGGCCCGGCAGACCATCAACCGGAGCAAGAAGGGCTATGCGGCGGTATTCGTCCGGGACGCCAAAGCCCAGGGGCTGCACAGGCTGAGCAGCGACACCATGATCCCCAGCGAGCTGGGGGAGGCCAACCGGAGCTATATCAAGACGGCCTTTGTGGGCAGCGACCGGGGACAGCCCAGCCTGGTGTACCTGGTGGTCATCCCCACAGGGACGGAGGACACCTCCGCCCTGGAGGGCGGGCTGAAGCTGCTGGAGTCGGCGTCGGTGGACTATCTGGCCGCCCCCGCCGACGCCACCGAGGGGGAGCTGACCGCCCTGAATCAGTGGGTGGCGGACCAGCGGGCCCGGTACCGGACGGTGAAGCTGGTGCGGCCCTTTGGAAGCAAGGGGAGCGACAGCATGGGCGTGATCGAGCTGGATGAGACCGGCATGGCGGACGCCAATGGAGCGGTGACCGCCGGGACCGCCTGCGGCCGGCTGGCCGGGCTGCTGGCCGGGATCCCCATGGGGATGTCCGCCACCTACGCCCCTCTCCCGGAGCTGACGGCGGTGACCCCCCGGACGGAGGCGGAGCAGACCCAGGCCATCGATGGGGGAAAGCTGATCCTGATCCACGACGGACAGAAGGCCAAGATCGCCCGAGGGGTGAACAGCCTGACTACCATCCCCGTGGGGGGCAGTGCGGACTGGCGGAAGATCAAGATCGTGGAGGGGATGGACCTGATCTCCTATTTCCTGCGGACTACGGTGCAGGACAGCTGGGTGGGCCAGTACCCCAACACCTACGACAACAAGCAGCTGCTGGTGGCCTATATCCTGGAATACCTCCAGGAGCTGGAGCGGGCCGGGGTGCTGAATCCCGGGGAGAGCTACTGTGAGATCGATTACGACCGGCAGCTGAACTGGCTCAAGGCCCAGGGCGTGGAGGTGTCCGGGCTGACCCGGCAGCAGGTGCTGGAGTACCAGACCGGCTCCTGGGTGTTTATCCGGTGCGGCGGGCGGCTGGTGGACGCCATGGAGGACTTCGAGGTCCTGTTCAACGCCCAGACGCTGGCTCTGGCGGCGTAAGTGAGAGAGGAGGAGCAATATGGCAAGAACGATGGACAGCGCCAAGCGAATTTTGAATGGGGTATGGGGGGAGGTTTGGATCGACGGCGAGAAGATTGCTGAGTGCACCGCCTGTCAGGCCAAGGTGAGCAAGGACAAGGCCACCATCAACCTGTGCGGCCAGTTTATGAGCGACACCAAGGCCCTCAGCGGCAAGGGGACCGGGAGCCTGACCCTGTACAAGGTGGACAGCGGCTTTTTACAGCGGCAGAGGAACCTTTAGGACGGCGTGGATGAGCGGGGGACTGTTATCACCAAGCTGAAGGACCCGGACAGCTGGGGCGCGGAGCGAGTGGCCCTGTACAACGTGAGCTTTGACGACCTGACTTTGGCGGACTGGCAGGCGGCCAAGGAGGGCAGTGTGACGGCCCCCTTCACCTTCACCCGGTATGAGCTGCTGGACACCATTGAGGCGGAGTAAGACGACGCCCTCCCGGCCTGCCGGGAGGGCGTGAGAAAGGAAGTGCGCACATGGATACAAAAGAGAAGAAACCGGTGGATCTGCTGGCGATGCTGCTCCGTCCGGAGCTGCCGAATGTGAAGGAGGAGCTGCCGGAGGCCCAGTACCGGGTCAAGCGGCTGAGCGAGCTGCTGGGGCAGGAGGTGGTGTTCCGGCTGCGGGCCCTCCCCTATGGCAAGGTGCAGTCGCTGCGGGAGTCCAGGGCGGAGGACCTCAACGTACAGATCCTGCTGGCTGGCTGCGCGGAGCCGAACTGGAAGGCGCCGGAGCTGAGGGAGCGGTACGGAGGGGCCACCCCGGCGGAGACGGTCAAGGCAGTCCTGCTTCCGGGGGAGATCGAGGACCTGAGCCGGGCGGTGGAGCGGCTGTGCGGCTACCGCACCAGCACCATTGAAGCGGTAAAAAACGGCTGACGGAGGGCAGCGACCCGGAGCTGGCGCTGGCGTACTATCTGTTTCACGTCCACCACTGGACGCCGGAGCAGTATTACGCGCTGAACCGGGGCGGGCGGGACCTGGTCTGGGCGCTGGCCCTCCATGAAGCGGAGCAAAATTAGGATAAAAAAGCCGCCCCCGGCTGGGGGCGGTAGATGGATCTATTCCGGCTTGTACCGGCAGAGAATGTAGGTGACCCATGCGATGCAGGCACAGGTGTAGAGGAGTCCGAAGATAGTAATACCCAACATTTCGCCGCTTCCGCGCAGTTCCTCTGATAAAAAAACAGGCAGGCGAACAGCCCGACAATAAGGAAAATTTGTATGACCCGGAGAAAATCATGGTTTTCCCGGACTGAGCGGCGGTATTTCAGCTCCCGGAGCTCGTTGGGATCGCTGCACAGGGCGTTGAGCGCCTCCAGCTCGGCGTTTTTTTTCGTCAGCTCTTGGTCCAACCGCCGGAACTCCGGTGTGTTCTGCCCCTCGGCGGTGCGGCCCAGAGCCATCATCTCCACGATGAGGTCGAGGAGTTCCCCCCGCAGCTCCTCCCGGCGGTCCCACTGCCGGATGGTCATGGTACGCGCCTCCTTTCCAAGCGGTATTTTAAGTAAGTTCATTGTATCAGAGATTCCAAAAAAATGCAAGCAGGAGGTGATACCATGGCGGAAGAAGTAGGCATTGTAATGAGTCTGTACGACCGGATCAGCCCCACTCTGAAAACCATTTCCGGGAACACCAGCGCCTTTGACAAGAGCCTGGACGAGCTGAGTCAGGGGATCCAGCAGTATGACAAGGTACAGGACGGCCTGCTGAAGGACCTGTCCGCGCTGAAAAAGGCCATGGAGGAGTCCAACCAGAAGGTCATCGCCGCCCGGAAGGAGTATAAGAAGCTCAACGATGAGGCCAGCAAGGGGGCCCTGGACGAGGCCATCGACGAGCAGATCCGGCTGAAGCGTCAGCTGACGGAGACGGAGAGCGCTGTCCGCACCCAGAGCAGGCTGTACGAGGACCTATATGTCCAGGCCCAGAAGGCGGCCAAGGGGATCAAAGACGTATCGGCAGAGGCAGGCAAGGCGGAGAACCGGGCGGACGGCGGATCAGGCGGGATCTTGGACCGCTTGGGACGTGCCGGATTGGCCGATGTATGGGGAGAGGCAGCTTCGCAGTATATAGGTTTGCGGATCGAGAGTGAGCTGGGCCAGCCACTGGCCACGGCGGTGAGCAGCACCCTGTCAGGGGCCGCCCAAGGGGCGGCCATGGGGATGACGATGGGGTCAGTGTGGGGAATCCCTGGAGTGGTGGCCGGAGCCGCGCTCGGAGGAGCTGCGGGCCTGATCTCCGGAAGCAGCCAGGTATCCGCGGCCAAGGACGACGCCTTCAAATCCTATGTTCAGGAGAGCGTGGAGGGCCAGCTGGAGGAGATGGACACCGTCCGCACCTCCGGCTCCGCCACAGCGGGACAGCGGGAGCAGGACCAGATGGCCTTTGCCCAACGGTTTGGCAGCGACGAGGCCGCACAGGACTACCTGGACCAGGCGAAGGCCATGGCGGTGAACACCAACTACACATACGACGAGATCACGGGCTACTCCAAGAGCCTGCTGAACTCATACAGCCCGGAGGAGACCTTCGGCGTGCTCCAGAAGCTCAGCGACGCCACGGCGGGGCTGAATCTGGACAGCGGGGGCGTGTCCATGTTTATCGCGGGGCTTTCCCGGATGCGGACCACCAACAAGGCCACCCAGGAATATCTCAATTACTTCTCAGAGCGGGGCCTGGATGTGTATGAGGCCCTGGCCCGGTCCACCGGGGCGGAGGAGAGCCGGATCGCCCAGATGGTGACGGAGGGAGACATCAGCGGTACGGAGGCGGCCCAGTCCATCCTGGACTACATCCAGGCGGAGTTTGGCGGGCTGAGCGAGAAGCTGGCCTCCACCTATGACGCTATGGCGGACAACCTGGCGGATACGGAGACCAACCTAAATGCCCGGATGGGCGAAGGGTACAATGAGGCCCGGAAGGCAGGGCTGTCGGAGCAGCAGGACTGGCTGGAGAGCGACCGGCTGGGAGAGGCTTACGAGGCCATCGGGGCCTGGAAGGCGGGGCTGGAGAACGCCAAGGAGAAGTATATCCGGGAGGCGGTCGATCATGCCATGGACTCGGAGGACTATCAGGCCGCCCAGGCGGAGGGAGATGCCGCCGAGATGGGCCGGATCATCATGCAGGCCAAGATCAAAGGCATGGGGGAGTACAACGCCAATGAGGGCAAGGACGAGGTCCTGGCCCAGGAGGCCGCGCTGATCGAGGGGGTACGGGAGGACGCCGCGCTCAATGAGAGCTACTGGGATGCGGGGTATGCTTTGGGACAGGAGTATTCCAAGGGACGGTCGGCGGCGATGCAGGAGGATAGCTGGGCCGCGCCGGGCGACTGGAGCTATAACGCGGATCTGGACGGCGGCTCCGCCGGAGCGGGCCACGCATACGGCCTGCGGCGGGTGCCATACGACAACTATGCCGCGCTGCTCCACGAGGGGGAGCGGGTGCTCACCGCCCGGGAGGCCCGGGAGCAGGACCGGGGCGGCGGCGTTCCGTCCATAACCGTTCAGGTGTCCGGCAACACCTTCGGGGCCAGTCTGGACGAGGAGGCGGTGGCCGCCAGGCTGGCCGACGCCATCTGGCGTAAGGTGGAGGCAGGATACCGGGGCTGACGAACAAAAAACAAAGCCCTCCCAGAGGAGCTGGGAGGGCACGACAAGGATTGACAAAAGGCGGCGCGCTGTGTAGGATAAGGACAGGCGCTGTTACATAAAAGGCGGCCAGCCACTTCCTCCCAAATGGGACCCCGTCAAAGACTATGGCTTTGATGGGAGACGGGACGCAAGGGAGCAAAGCGAGAAATGCCCAGACGGGCGTTTTAAGCGGAGCGGACTTTGCGGCGAGGAGGTGATGCGGATTATGGGACACCGTGGAAAGCAATTCCTGCGGTACTGCATCTGTTTTGCTGTATTGGCATACATGATGACCATAAAAGCGTGCTGACCGCTTGGCCGGAACCCAAACGGTCAGCAAATTGATTTTGGCTGATGAATAGGGCTGGCCGCCGTAACAGCGCCCTTCTATTTCTTATTATACCTGCCTGAGCCGCCTTGTCAAGAGAGATCTTAACAAGGCGGCTTTTTACGCCCAAAGGAGGGAGATCCTGATGCTGCGGATCATGTCATTTCTGGAGGAGGCCACGGGGAAGGAGCTGGTGCTGCCGGTGACCCCGGCGAAATTTTTCTGGCGGCACCCCAACGGGATCGAGACGGTCCAGCTGGACCAGCTGGGGGAGATCAACCTGCCGGGCGGTGCCAGGATGGGGGACTGCACCCTGGAGGACGTGATCCTCCCCGCCCAGATATACCCCTTCTGTGTGCCGGGGGCCCGGGCGGCTCCGTACGAATATCTGTATGATCTGGAGGTATGGAGCGACCGGGGGGCAAAGCTGCGGTGGATCGTCTCCGGCACCAGCGTCAACGCCTCGGTGATGATCGAGGAGATCACACAGGGGGAGCAGGACGGCACCAACGACCTGTACCTCACCATCGTCATGCGGCAGTGGAAAAAGCCGGAGGTCCCCGTCCTCTCTGTGTCCGGCGGGAGCGCCCAGACCGCACGGGACAGCCAGACCGGGGCGGCGTCCGCCAAGACCTACAAGGTGCAGGCCGGGGACTGCCTGTGGTCCATCGCGGAGCGGTACTATGGCAGCGGAAGCCAATACAAGCGCCTGGCGGCGGCCAACCCGGCTATCAAAAACCCCAACCTCATCTATCCGGGGCAGGTGCTCACCATCCCGGCGGCGGATGATCTTCCCACCGCCGGCCCGGACAGCGCCAGCGTCGCGCTGGCGGACGCCACGGCATCGGTCTGGGACCCGGTCGCCCAGTCCTGGACGCTGAAATGAGGTGGCGGGATGGAGTACGCATATCACCTGAAGCTGGTGGAGCCGGGCGGGAGCGGCTTTCGGGACGTGACGGGGCTGGCGCAGTCCGTGACCTGGAGCGGAGACGCCAAGCAGATCGCCCGGACGCTGTCCGCCGGTCTGGCCGTCCCCCGGGACGGCAGCGTGGAAGCGCCCAACCTGGCGGAGGGGGTGGCCCTGATCCTGGAGCAGGCGGGGAAGGTCCGGTTTACCGGACAGCTGACCCAGTGCTCCACCAGCTCCCAGACCGTAGTAGCCGATCTGTCCGCCCTGGACGGCGGCCGCTTCCTGGCGGGGAACGAGGGCTTTTACCGCTTTGACAATGTGACGCCGGAGGCAGCCGTGGCCGCGATGTGCCGGGACTTCGGTATCTTGACGGGGACGCTGGCCCCCACGGGGATCTCCGTGCGGCGGAAGTTCCCGGGGGTGGCCCTGGACAAGATCGTGACCACCCTGTACACCCTGGCGGGGGAGCAGACGGGAAAACGCTATCTGCCCCGGATCACCGGGGACGGCCGCCTGGAAGTTGTGGAGAAGCCGGGCGCGGCCAGCCTGGAGATCGTCCGGACCATGGGGGTGGCCAACAGCTGGAGTATCGAGCGGCTGTGCAACAGCGTGGCCATCTACACCGACGGCGGCCAGATGGTGCGCCGGGTGGAGGACGGGGCCTCTCAGGCCCTGAACGGGCGGCTGGAGCATACGGTGATCCAGCGCTCCGGCGAGGACGCCGGGGCGGAGGCCCGGGCCTGGCTGGAGGACCACGGGCTCCAGCAGAACCTGACGGTGGAGGTGCTGGACCCGCCCATGGAGCTGATCACCGGAGCCGCCGTCCTGCTGCGGGACACCGGGAGCGGAGTGAGCGGGCTGTTCTGGGTGGACGGGGACACCCACACCTGGAAAAACGGCCTGCACCTGGGGAAATTCAAGCTGAATTTCCGCAATTTGATGAACGAGGCCAGCGCGGGCTCGGAGCTGTGAGAGGAGGACAACGCCATGAACACCTTGGAGGAGAGCGCGGGGAAGATCCTGACGGCGATCTCCGTCTCCGGCAGGCGGGAGCGGCCCATTGGACCGTTCTGCATCGGGACGGTTCTGGTGGGCAGTCAGGAGGGCCTGAAGATCTCCTGCGGGGGGATGGAGCTGACGGCGGAGGACCTGTGGATCAATGAGGACCTGCTGGAGGGATACAGCCCCAAGCTGGTGGGCGCTCTGCCGGGCACCTGTCCGGACGGCGGGACCCTCACGCCGGTATCTGCAGACCAGCTGACCCGGGGTGAGTTCGCCCTGAAGGCCGGGGACCGGGTGGTGCTGCTGACCCTGGACGGACAGGACTATTATCTGCTGGCAAAGGCGGTGAGGCTATGACGTCCCTGTGGCCCATGTTTTCTGCCCCAACGGACCGGCAGGCTGGGCGGCTGCCCCTGTACCGGGACATTTTGATGGACTATGAGGCGGGCCGTCCTGTCTGGGAGGGCGGGGATCCGGTGATGGTCACCGGGCTTGAGGCCGTGAAGGGCTGGGCCTGGCGGGCCATCGCCACCGCCCGGTATCGGTACTTACACTTCTCCTGGTCCTACGGCTGTGAGCTGGAGGCCCTGGTGGGACAGCCATACCGGGCGGACACCAAGCTGAGCGAGGCGGCCCGGTACGTCCGGGAGGCTCTGGAGGTCAACCCCTACATCCGAGCTGCACAGATTTCAGACGCCCGCTTTGAGGGGAGCACCCTGCATCTGACGGTGGCGCTCTCCACCGTATATGGGAGGACTGCACTGTATGTTTGAGGATCGTACGACCGAAAACCTGAAGAAGGAGGCACTGGCGGCCATTGCGCCGGAGACGGGGGTCTCCACCCTGGCGGGAAGCTATGCGGACGCTGTGGCGGGCCCCCTGTGCCAGCTGGTGAGCAATCTCTACAAAGCGCTTCCAGCGGTCACCTCTATGCTGTTCATTGACGAGTCATCGGGGAAATTCATTGACTTGGTGGCCCGGGATTACCACGACCTGACCCGCCGGGCGGGGACCCGCGCCCGGTGTACCGTCACCCTAACCGGCAAGGCCGGAACGGCGATCCCAGCCGGGACCGTCTTTCTCACCGGGACGGGACTGCAATTCCTGCTGCTGGAGTCCGTGGTCATCGGCTCAGGCGGCTCCGCCGTGGGCGGACTGGAGGCGGCGGAGGTGGGCAGCGCCTATAACATTGCCCCAAAAACCCTGTCCCGGATGTATGTCAACATCCCCGGCCTGGAGGGGTATGTCAACGGCCAGGGGGAGGGCGGCACCGACCGGGAGAGCGACGCCGCCCTGTTCCAGCGGGTGGACGAGGCCCGCAAGCGGCCCGCCACCAGCGGAAACGGCTGGGACTACCGCCGGTGGGCCATGGAGGTGGACGGGGTGGGCGAGGTCAAGGTGGTGGAGCTGTGGGACGGCCCCGGCACCGTGGGCCTCACTCTGGTGGACAGCGGCTTTGAGGGGGCCTCCCCGGAGATCGTGGAGGCCGTGGAGACCAACATCCGGTCCAAACGCCCGCCCGGCGCGGACGTCACTGTCTCCGCGGCCAAGGAGACGGAGATCCGCGTCTCTGCCGCGGTGGTCCTCTCCGGGACCTCCGCCGGGGCGGTCCGGACGGAGCTGGAGAGCCGCCTGGGCGGATACCTCCGCCAGCTGATCCAGACCAAGTACCAGACCATCTGCTACGGGCCGGAGGAGGACCAGCCATACACGCTGCTCTACAACCGGGTGCTGGCCCTGCTGCTGTCCATCGAAGGGGTGGAGAACTTCACCAGTCTGACGGTCAACGGCGGGACTGAAGACGTCACGGTCCCGGCGGACAGCGTCCCAGTGCTGAAGGAGGTGCAGGTCACATGACGGAGCTGATCCAGCAGCTGCCCCGGCATTACCAGCAGAGCCCCCAGGACGCCGAGCTCCAGAGGGCACTGAGCATCCCTGCCCGCCAAGCGGAGCGGGATGTGGAGGCGACCCTCCGGCAGCTGTTTCCCTCCACCGCGGGCGGCTGGGGGCTGGAGCTATGGGAGCGGGCCTACGGCATCCCTGTGGATCCCACTCAGCCGGAGGAGCGCCGGCGGGCCCGCGTCCTGTCCAAGGTCAAGGGGGCCGGGACCACCACGCTGGACAAGCTCAAGGCCATTGCGGAGGTGTTTTCCGAGAGCAGGGTGGAGATACGGGAGGACAATCCACATTACCGTTTCCACATCTGGTATTTGGACACGATCGGGGAGATCGCCCAAAAGGAGGACCTGGAGGCCATTATCAATGAGCTCAAGCCGGCCCATCTGGCCTGGGACATCAAATACCGGCAGGAGACAACGACTCAGATCCGGCTGGGGGCTCTGCCCCGGCAGGGGGATCGGATCATTTGGAAGGTGGATTGCGGCAGGGTATGAGAAAAGCCCCCGCACAGGGCGGGGGCTGATGTTACATCCCGGAGTAGTGGGTGCGGCACTGGATGATCTCCAGCGCGCCGTCCCGGACCCGGTAGACCAGGCGGTCTGTCTCATTGATCCGGCGGGACCACCAGCCCTGGAGGTTCTCTTTCAAGGGCTCCGGCTTCCCAAGGCCGCGGAAGGGATCGCGCTCCGCGTCCCGGATGAGCTGGTTGATCCGCCGCAGGGTCTTCTTGTCCTGGGTCTGCCAGTACAGGTAATCCTCCCAGGCCTCATCATCCCATATCTTTTTCATGCGTCCTCCAGCTCGTGGGCCGTGCCGCGGCCCTCGTCCATGCGCCGGGCGGCGGCCAGCAGGCGGGACTGGTTCTCCTTGGAGAAGAAGGGGTCGGCCTTGATCTCGAAGGGGATCCCGTTGTGCCGGACCAGCTGTTTGAGGAAAACGGTGGTGGCTGTGGTCATGTTCATGCCCAGCTCTGCGAGCACGGCGTCGGCCTGCTGCTTGAGAGCGTCATCGATGCGGATGTTGATGTTTGCCATGATAATCGCCTCCTTGTGTGATATATTGTATCACAATGTGCGCACAATGTCAACATAAATTTCTAGAAGTGCAATCATACCCATTGATATGGGGATAAAGAACGATTTGGAAGGTGGAGTGCAGATGATACCGGAAATGAAGCTGACCAGCGCCGGGGCGGCGCTGTTGGCCAAGGTGCCGGAGGGGCAGACCGCCCAGGTGACCCGGTGGCAGATCGGGACGGGCGCCCTGCCCCCTGGCAGCAGTCTGGACCGGACGGCGCTGGTGGAGCCGCTGAAGTATCTCAGTCTGTCCGGCGTGGAGAGCCGGGGAAACACCGCCTCTGTTTTGGGCCAGTTCGTCAACACGGGGATGGACGCCTTTGCGTGGGAGGAGCTGGGCCTGTGGGCCAGCGACCCGGAGGAGGGTGAGGTCCTGATGTGTTACGGCAACGCCTTCGGGGCCGGAGAGGCCATCCAGGCCGGGCGCGAGAATCTGCGAGAATTTGTGTTCGGTACGGAGCTGATCTTCTCTGGGCAGGTCCAGGTGACCGGAAAGGTGGACACCGCCCTGGTGTTTATCCCTCAGGCGGAGAAGGGCCAGCCGGAGGGAGTCGCCACCCTGGACGAAAACGGAAAGCTGGTCCAGGACATCGACTGCGGCGTGTGGG
>ERZ827194.482-NODE-482-length-29478-cov-11.2388_pt1 | contig 29478 bp, 35 predicted proteins | sample MGYA00519777_ERZ827194 | MGnify/ENA primary metagenome ERZ827194 (study PRJEB31778, sample SAMEA3449277) | human gut metagenome | biome: human gut; feature: human-associated habitat; material: faeces | place: United Kingdom | collected 2010/2012 ...
CGGAAAAAGACACGGCTGGCTGCCGTGCCTTAGACCGTAAATACATTGTAATAGGAGGAGATCCAATGAATTGTAAGATCATACAGGACCTGCTGCCCCTGTATTGCGACAGAGTGTGCAGCGAAGAGAGCGCCCAGCTGGTGGAGGAGCACCTGGCGGACTGCGGGGACTGCACCGCCTTGCTGGCGGAACTGCGGAAGGGGCCTGCGCCGGCGTCACCGGAGGAGGCGGAGGAGGACGCGCGGGAGCAGAGCGGATTTCAGGCGGTCCGCCGCAGATTCTCTCTGAAAAGGCGCAGGTCTGTGGCGGCGGCTGTCCTGGGCACAGCACTGCTGCTGCTGGTCCTGGCCGCGGCGGACCGGCCCCGTCCGGTGGAGTATCGGGAGGGGCTGCTGACCGCAGCGCTGGCGGAGGATTCCGTGCTGGATCTGTACTATTATGGCGGCGGCTACACGTCGGTGGACGCGCTCTGCCGGAAGGAGGGGGAAGAGAACGCTCTGTTTTTGTGCTATGACCGGACGGTGCGGGCACAGCTGCTGGGGGCGGTGGAGAGCCTGTGGTCAGAGGGGGCCTCGGGCCATCTCTCGGTGGGCAACGGCCTGCTGCTGGACTCTGAGAAGGGCGATGTGATCCAAGTCATGCCAATGGACGAGCTGGACGCGGTGTACTATCTGTCGGGGGACTATGATAATCTGATGCGTCTGGATGCGCCGGAGTTTCAGGCGGAGGCGGAGCGCGCGGTCCTCCTGTGGGAGCGCCTCCCCTGACCGCGGACTGAGATTTGGAAAAAAGACTTGTGCGGGGGGCGGAGGAGGTGTACACTGAATAGAAAACGGACGGGGGGAGACGCGGCTTGGCGCAGCAGGAGTACGATTTTTCTCAGGGGAGCATTGCAAAAAATATCATGTCTCTGGCCGTCCCCATGACGGCGGCCCAGCTGATCAACGTGCTGTACAGCGTGGTGGACCGGATGTACCTGGGGCGGCTGCCGGGACACCTGGCGCTGACGGGGCTGGGGCTCACCATCCCCATCGTGTCCATCATCATGGGCTTTGCCAACCTGTGCGGCACCGGCGGCGCGCCTCTGTGCTCTATCTGCCGGGGCCGGGGGGACCGAGAGGAGGCGGAGCGGGTGATGGGCAACGCCTTCACCCTTCTGCTGATCTTCGGCGGGGCGGTGACCACATTGTTTTTGATCTTCAAGCGGCCCGTCCTCTACTTGTTTGGGGCCAGCGACGCCACCTATCCCTACGCGGACGCCTATATGACCGTCTATCTATTGGGGACGGTGTTCGTGATGATCGGGCTGGGCATGAACCCATTTATCAACGCCCAGGGCTTTGGCCGGGTGGGGATGATGACGGTGGGGCTGGGGGCGGTGGTGAACATCGTGCTGGACCCCATCTTCATCTTCTGGCTGGACCTGGGGGTGCAGGGGGCGGCCTGGGCCACCGTGATCGCCCAGGGGTGCTCCGCCGTGTGGGTGCTGGTCTTTCTCACCGGGCGGAGGGCGGCCCTCCGCCTGCGGCCCCAGTGCATGGCGCTGAAGGCCGCCCGGGTGCGGAGGATCGTCTCCCTGGGCCTGTCCGGCTTTTTTATGAACCTGACCAACAGCCTGGTCCAGGTGGTGTGCAACGCCACCCTCCAGGTCTATGGCGGCGACCTGTATGTGGGCGTGATGACCATCATCAACTCCCTGCGGGAGGTATTTATGATGCCCGTTCACGGCCTGTCCAACGGGGCCCAGCCGGTGACGGGCTATAACTACGGGGCGGGGCTGTACAGCCGGGTCCGGCAGTCCATCCGCTTCAGCGTGGCGGGGACGGTGGGCTGTGCCGCCCTGTTTTGGGCGGCGGCTATGGTGTTCCCAGGCGCGCTGATCCGGATCTTCAACGGGGACGCGGAGGTGCTGGCCGCCGGGGTCCCGGCCCTGCGGATCTACTTCTGCCTGTTCATCCCCATGTCGCTCCAGATGGCGGGGCAGGGGGTATTCGTCAGCCTGGGCCGCTCCCGGCAGGCGATCTTCTTTTCCCTGCTGCGCAAGGCAGTGATCAACGCCCCCCTGACGGTGCTGCTTCCGGTCTGGATGGGGACGGACGGGGTGTTCGTGGCGGAGGCGGTGTCCCAGCTGGTGGGGGGACTGGCCTGTATCATCACCATGTATTGGACGGTGTACCGCCCCTTCGGCCGTCTGCCGGACCGGGCGGAGGGATGCAAGGAGGACAGAGAGGACAGCTGAAACGCTGTCCTCTTTTGCTGTCAAAGCACGCACCGGGTTCCGCTCCAGGCTTCCCCCCCTGGGGGGAAGCTGCCGTCGGAGGCGGCTGATGAGGGGGGCCTCTTGGGACCGTCAGGGCCATCCCGGTTTTGACAAATTGACGGCCGGCAGCGGTGCTGCCGGCCGGACTGGATGTTTTATGGTTGGGTTGGGCTTACGCCCCGGTCACATATTTTGTCTGGGTCCTGGTGTCCCGGCCCGCGCTGTCTTCCGCAAAGATCGTTACAACGACCTTATACTTGGTTCCGGAACTGCAACTGCTTGAAATGACATTACTGTGGGATACTGTATTACTGTCGCTCATTCCAGAATCATCTTCGGTAAAGCTGTCATCTAAAATCCAACGACTCCCTGATTGTCGATAAATATAGATGCTTTCACATCCGATTTTTTCCATCCTTCCTGCGCCAGTAACGTCAAACTCTACGTCTATGTAGTTGTCAGAAGAAGATGCGGAGATGGAATAAGACCTGATTTGTTGACTTGCATAAGGTTCAGACGCAAAAGAAGGAATGACAAAGGTTAGCATACAGATGACTGTAAGAATCAATGCATAAAGTTTTTTTCGTGTCATTGTTCGATTACCTCCTCAGAAATGGAGTCAATGATTTCTTTCAGTACAGGGAGTGATAGTGTAGTACTCAGAGAATATTCCGTATTGTTTTTGTTCCAGACGGACACCAAACTAGTTAAATTTGTAAATATATAGTAATCAATATCGTGTTGGCTATATACTTCAACAGATTGTGAATCTTTTTCGTAGATAGAAAAGGAACTGTCGCCACCGTGAGAGACTTGAAAGATGAGATAATCAGTGCCATCCTCATACAACATGACAAATTTAACATTTTCGTCATTTGCATTAGAGTGTAGCTTCGTTTCAGTTACTTGGAAACCGTCTGGAATGTAAGATGGAAACATGAATGTGGAACAACCAACGCCTTTTAACTTGTTACATATTTCGTGATATTCTTCCGGGACATCCCTCCTGTCTGTTTGACTGCCCTGCGCCGCCGGGGCGGCGGTCTGGACGGAGCCGGACGCGTCCTCCCCGGGCAGAGCGCCGAAGCTGAACACGCTGTCCGTCCAGCGGGCGATGGCGCCGAACACGTCCACGCCGGACGCCTGGGCCACGACCATGGAGCTGAACAGAAATGTGGTCAGCAGGGCCGCCGCCGCGGCGACCCGGAGCAGGGTGCGCAGGCGGACCATGCTCCGCCGGGAGGCGCGCCCGCCGGAGACCTGTCCGGCGGCCCGCTGTACCCTGGCCTGGAACCAAGTATAGGCGGTCCCGGCGTCCGGGTGGTCCGGCGTGGGGGCCTTTCGGTCCAGGGCGTCCAGATACGCGTCGATCACGGCGGGGTCGTATTCCTCCTCCGTCATGGCCTCCAGGGCGGCCTCCAGCTCCCGTTCCAGCTGGGCGGCTGTCATCGGATTCAGCCGCTCCGGTGAGACGTCCAGGCAGTCAGGCCGTTCGGCCGATTCAAAATGATGCTTCAAAGGAGAATCCATAGCTGCCCCCTTTCCTCCCCTTCTCTATATATATGTCGTAAACCGGGGAATTTGTTGCAGGTAAATCAAAAAAATAAATCCCAATTTTATGCCCCGTTCCCGGACGGGGTTTTTTGCCCCCGGAGCAGGAAAGTGCAAAAATTGGAATGCTCACGTCTGTTTGGGATCGGGCCTCCGCGGGCCTTTGTCCCAGAGCGCCCGGCACCGCCGGACAGCCCGGGATACCCGGCTGCGGCATCCGGTTTCTGAGATGCCAAGACGTTCGGCGATCTCGCCGTAGTCCAGACCCTGCTCGAACCGCCACAGCAGGACCTCCCGGTCCTGGGGAGAGAGCCGCCGGGGCAGGGCCTCCGCCAGGGGCGGACCGTCCGCCTCTGCCGCCTGGTCAAACAGGGCGTCCAGCGGGACCTCCTGCTGCCGGGCCGCGCGCCGCCGCTCGTTCCTCGCCAGATTGTGCAGGGCCTTCATCAGCCAGCCCTCCGGACACGGGTGGGTCCGCAGCGCCTCCCCTTGAAAGAGGGCCAGAAGGAACGTCTGCTGGACCAGGTCCTCCGCGCTCTCCGGACTGCCCATCAGGCGGTAGGCCACCCAGAACAGCTTTTCATACAGCCGGAGATACAGCGTGCGGATCCATTCATTGTCTCTGTCCAACTTGCGGCTCACCTCGGATCTGACTTGTATTTTTTAGCATCATAGCACATTTTCCCAGAGCAGAAAAGATGAAAATGGAAAAATATCGATTTGCTGTCGAAAAATTTTTCTTTCACCTGCAACAAAATGCTCTCCTCCCGACATAAATAAGTAGAAGCAAATTTTGAGGGGGTGATTCCAGTGGGCCGGTGTGTTGCGCAAAGATCTTAGTTCCTCCCGAGACAATGAATAACCACATTGAGGTCAATGTATCTTCCTATGACCACCATGTGATGTATTTTGAATTTGCGGCCCGTCAGTTCAAGTACGTTGGGTAATGGAACGGCGGCGGACCCGGCCCTGTGGCCGGGTCCGCAGGAAAACAGATATTTTTATAACGGAGGTTTCAAATGATGAAGAAGGAAAAGATCACTTCCTTTCTCAGCGGTGTGGTAAGCTGCACCCTGGTGCTGGGGCTGGCGACCACCGCCCTGGCCGCCACCGGGACCGTGTCCTTTGGCCGGGTCAATGTCAGGCTGAACAGTGAGGAAGTGTTTGCACAGGGTGAGGAGCTGCGCACAGACGCGGGACAGGCCATCCCGTCCAGCATCACCTATACAGACGAAACCGGGGGCGATACGACCTATGTACCCCTGTCCTATCTGTCCCGCCTGCTGGATACCCAGGTGGGCTGGGATCAGGCCAGCAAGACGGTGAAGCTGGGGTACGACGCCACCCTTCCCGGGGACGGAAAGCCCGGGAGCGGCGACATTGTGATCGAGGAGACTGACAATCCCTCCGCGGGCCTGACCGGCCTGCCTCTGAAGGCCGTCGGCAGTGTGGCCGCCCCTTTCCAGGAGGTGGAGCCCATCACCACTGACGACATGAAGCAGGGTATTTCCTATGCCATCGCTCCCACGGACTATACCTCTCAGGAGGGCTATGAAAACGCCGTACCGATGGCGGTGGGCAACGGCGAGTATTGCAGCGTCACGGTGACCAACCACAACAGCTATCCCCTGCTGTTTACCCTGGGCCGCGCCTATAATCAGGGCAGTGACGAGATCCATACCCACATCCCCGCGGGGCAGACGGTGACCCGTACCGTCAAGTTTGAGAAGGATCCCGACGCGCTCACCAACCCCAAGCTGCTGGTGGCGGTGGGATACTATGAGGCCATCGAGGATATGCACATCTCCATCAAAGCGGTGCAGTTTTCAAAGTGACGGGGTGAATGTCCCCTTGAGCAGATTTTGCGGGCAGGGACTGGACAACTGCTCAGATGTACAGTAGAATAGACACGAGGAAAGGGGGAGACCGAATGAAATTGACTCGGTGGGAGCGGTATTTCTGCCTGATGGCGGCGGGACAGCCGGTGCTTCTGGGACTCGCCGCGGCCGCCTGTCTGGTCCGGTGGCCGCTGTGGGAGCTATTCTTTACCGTGGGTGTGGTTGGCTCCTCGATTCTGGTGACAGTACAGCTGGTTACCCTGTTCCCGGTGGCCGTACTGCCGGCAGGGACGGGCCCGCGTCTGGCGCTCCTTCTGGTGGAACTGGCGGTTCTGGCCCTGTTCTCCTGGATCAATGGAGCGGTGTACGCCGGAATGGACCAGTTCCTGGCGGGGACGGCCCTCCCGCTGGACAAGCTGAACGCCTCGGATGTGGAGCCGCTGGTATCCAGCGCCTGCCTGCTGGCGATGTGGCTGGCAGACCGCGCCCTCTGCCGCCGCTGGCCGCCTGTCCGCACAAAACGGCAATAAAACCGCCTGAGAGCCCCGGACCGGGAAACGGTCCGGGGCTCTGCGCTATGATTGAAAAATGGGATCAGACGTTCCGCGCCCGGGCCAGGCTTCCGCTGTGGACCAGCACCTGCATCACCGCCACCGCCGCCGCCAGACCAAAGACCGCCTGGACGATATTTCCCGGGATGGAGGCCGCCGCCGCCAGCCCCTTGCCCAGCAGCAGGCAGGCATAACCGAAATAGCCTGTCACCATAATGGTCCCGGCCGCCGCGCCCCCGGCCAGCTGTCCCGCCAGAGAGGGGCGGTCCCCCCGCTGGAAGGCACGAAGGATCAGGGCGGCCAACACCGCCATACAGGTCTTGATCACCAGGGTGCCCGGGGCGTAGTGGGCATAGCCGGAGAGCAGGTCGGCCAGCATGGAGCCGACCCCCGCCGCCGCGCCGCCCCACGCGGGGCCCAGGACCCAGGCGGACAGCAGTACGCCGCAGTCCCCCAGATTGACGTAGCCCTGCATGGGGGAGGGGACCTGGATCACCATAGTCATCACCGTGGTCAGGGCGGTGAACAGTGCGGCCAAAACCAGCCGGTGCAATTTTTTGTCAGTCATGTTTTCCTCCTCGCTTTGATGCGGGTCCGGACCACGATCAAAAAGTTCTTGCATTTCTGCCTGACTTATAGTTTAATCAAAACTGGTATGAAAGAAAGGTTCAAATTGATCTATTTTTGCCAGACCAGATTGAGGGGGATACGATGCTGACCTATGACATGGAGCGGCGGGGCCGCCTGCCGCTATATGACTATCTGTGCCGCTGTATCAAAGAAGATATTTGGAACGGGGTTCTGGGGCCGGGGGAGAAGCTGCCCTCCAAGCGGGCCCTGGCCCGCCATCTGGAGGTGGCGGTGGCCACGGTGGAGAATGCATACAGCCAGCTGGTGGCGGAGGGCTATCTCTATGCCGAGGAGAAACGCGGCTATTTTGTCAGCCCCCTGGAGACCGGGGACCGGCCGCGTCCGGCAGAGGCCGCCCGCCTCTCCGCCCCGTCCTGCGCCCTTCCTCAGCCGCGGCGGGAGTGGCTGCTGGACCTGACCAGCGGCGGAGCGGGGACCGAGGGGTTTCCCTTCACCGTTTGGGCCCGGCTGATGCGCCGGGTGCTCACCGACCAGGGGGAGCAGCTGCTGCGCGCCTCTCCCCATAACGGAGTGGAGGAGCTGCGCCGGGCAGTGGCCAGCTGCCTGCACCAGTTCCGGGGGATCACGGTGTCGCCGGAGCAGGTGGTGGTGGGGGCCGGAACGGAGTATCTGTATGGGCTGATCGTTCAGCTGCTGGGTCGGGACCTAAGCTATGGGGTGGAGGACCCGGGATACCCCAAGGCGGGCAAGGTTTATGGGCTCCACGGGGCGCGGTGTGTCCCCCTTGCCCTGGATGAGGGCGGCGTCCCAGTGGAGGCGGTGGAGCGCTCCGGGGTGCAGGTGGTCCACCTGTCCCCATCCCACCAGTTTCCCAGCGGCGCGGTCATGCCCATCGCCCGGCGGCAGAGCCTTCTGCGCTGGGCGGAGGAGGCGCCGGGGCGGTATCTCATCGAGGATGACTACGACAGTGAGTTCCGCTTCACCGGACGGCCCATCCCGCCCCTTCAAAGCATCGACCGGGCGGGCCGGGTGATCTATATGAATACCTTTTCCCGCTCACTGGCGCCCTCCCTGCGCATCAGCTATATGGTGCTTCCCCCCGCGCTGCTGGAGCGGTACCAGAGGACGCTGGGGTTTTACTCCTGCACCGTGCCCGCCATAGAGCAGTACACCCTGGCCCGGTTCCTCTCCGAGGGGTATTTTGAGACCCATGTCAACCGGATGCGGGGCTTTTACCGGGGGAGGCGGGACCAGGTGCTGGACGCCCTGGCCCGCAGTCCCCTGGCCGGGCGCTGCCAGGTACGGGGAGAGGACGCGGGACTCCATTTTCTCCTCCGGCTGGAGACGGATCGGAATGACCGCGATTTGGCCCGGGCGGCGGAGGAGCGGCAGATCCGGCTGTCCTTCCTGTCCGATTACGGCGGCGGCGAGCCTCATGTTCTGGTGGTCAGCTATCCCGGGATCGAACTGGCCCGCCTGCCGGAGGCGCTGACGCGGCTGGCGGAACTTCTGTGACCGATGGGAGGCTGGCTGAGGGGCAATTCACTTGCCCCGAACATTTGAAATACCGGAGGGTGGAGCGACCAACGGGAGCGGAATCCAAAAAGAAAGACATGACCTACGGTCATGTCTTTCTTTTTGGTGGAGATAAGCGGGATCGAACCGCTGACCTCTTGAATGCCATTCAAGCGCTCTCCCGAACCATCGGGTATGCACCCCCTGATGGCTTGGGAAAGGGCTTGAATATCCCGCCCCGGCAATTGATGAGAGACAAGTTGCAGTATAGCATAGAAGGTATATGTTGTCAACTGGACATACCTTTACGATATGTACCCCTCGCCGTGGTCGTGGCGAGGGTGAGAGCTTATTGCGCCATGGGCAGTTCATAGGTAGCGCATTCGTCGATGCTGTCGATACCATTCAGGAACTGCTCCACATTAATGTTGAATTCAATCTTGACCCTATAGTCCCGGAACACCGAAACCTTCTTGATGATGTAGCCGCAGATCATTTTCTTGACCTCCATCGGGCTTTCATCAAAAATCTTGGACCAGGACACGATCCGGTTGAACTCGGCCTTCATCTCCTCGATCTTAGAGTTTCCATCATTCAGTTCTGCGGTAAGGGTCGTGATTCGTTCACTGGTGGACAGTACCTTCTGTCGGGTATCCTCCAGCATTTCAGTCAGCACATCTTGCGGCAGGGCGCTTTTCCCTTGGATCGCCTTCAGCACCTCGGACTTGAGGGATTCATATTCCTTATTGGCCTTGGTGTTTTCGGCTCTGGCCCGCTGCAATTCCGAGCGTATCATTGCCATCTGCTTTTGAACCGCACTTCCCACAATCATGTCGTTGGAAGCTCCCTGCATCTTGTCGAAGACCTGATGCAGCACCTCAGTGACGATCCCGTCCAGAATGTGCATTGTGTATCCAGTCTGTCCTGTACATTCCTGACGGCGCCGGGTCTTGTTGTAGCATACATAGCGAATACGCTTTTTATGGACCGGCGTCCCATCCGCAAGGCGGGTGGTTGTCCCGTTGGTAGTGAGCACCAGCCGGCCTCCGCAGTGGCCGCAGAAGATGTTCCCGGAAAGCAGGGATTGGCCTGCGGTATTCAGCGGTACTGTGCGCCGCTCTTTCCGCTCATTGGTCCGCTCCAGCATCAGTTTCTGCGCCAGGTCGAATTGGTCTGGGGCGATGATCTGGAGGGCCTCAAAGGGGCCGGCATAGGTTTCTCCGCTCCGAAGGATTCCCTTATAGAGCGGGTTGTGCAGGATGCCCCCCACACTGGCGTCGTGCCAGTTTTGTCCCTTCCGGTTTTTGATCCCGTGGTCGTTGAGGAAGTTGGCAAGGCGCCATCTGCCGTAACCGGACGAAATGCAGAGGTCAAACATCATCCGGACGACTCTGGCCTCGTCCTCATCAATGACCAGCATGTACACCTCATGTTTGCGCTTGTTGAGGATGCCGCTCTTTTCCAGCCGGTACCCGTATGGTGCGTTTCCACCGCGGAACCGGCCTTCCTCTACCATCTGGCCAAGGGCCGTTTTGGTGCGCATCGAAGTTTTCTGGCTCTCTCCATCGGCCTGCCAGAAACGGATATAGTTGGTCAGGCGGTCCGTGTGGGACTCAAACCGCTGCTCTCCTTCCTGTACGCTCCAGACGCGGACGCCCTTTTTAGTAAACCACTCCACAACGAAGGGTGTTTCATCTGACTTGCGGCCCAGTCGGTCGAACATGAAGACAAGCAGAATATCGAACTTGCCCTGCTCTGCATACTTCTTGATGAGCTGCAGTTTATCACGGTCATCGGCGCTGACTTTATAACCGGATACGCCAGTTTCCTGCTCCTCGCCCACGATGACCCAGCCCATTTTCGCCGCAAAATCGTGGCAGGCTTTTCTCTGCATAGGGATGTCTGCCTGGTTGTTTTCATCGTGATCGACCTGCTTGTTGGTGGAAACTCTGTATAAACAATAAACTCTTTCAGCCATTGATATCCGTCCTCTCATGTTTTTTGTGTGAGAGGGCGGACACCCAATTCATTCTATTCGATTATCAAGGTTCCCGGCTTTTGCCATACCCATTATCTCACACTACGGCCAGAATAGCCAGGGGAATTGATAATCTTTTTATAAACAAATCTGCAGTAAATGGGCTGGTGTGTTGGGTTATCCTGTACTTTGCTCAAAGTTTTTGGGCCTCATCAGTCTGCCAAAAGCAAATGTAGTCAAGCATGCGTTCTGCATCAACGCCGTCTATGATCTCTCCCTCATAGACGCTCCAAACATGGATGCCCTTCTTGGTAAACCACTCTGCGATGAATGGGGTTTCGTTGAGATTGCGTCCCAGCCGGTCATACATAAAGACCAGCAGGATATCAAACTCACCCTGCTCAGCAGCCTTTCTAATGCGCTTTAACTTAACAAGGTCATCAGTGCTGACTTTATAGCCGGACACGCCGATCTCCTGCTCCTCGCCAACAATGTTCCAGCCTTTTTTCTCTGCAAAATCGTGGCAGGCGTTCTTCTGCATGAGAATGCTTTCCTGATCCTTACCTCTGTATAAGCAATAGACTCTTTCAGCCATTTTACTGACCATCCCTTCATCAAATCTTCTGAATGCAAGACCTTCAGCAAGTCGTTCTATTTCTGGGGCATTGCATAGGCGCTCAGGAGAGCCTGCTTTACTAATACAGCAACTTCAGGATTTTCTTTTTCTGCAAAGCAGAGAGTGACCTTATAGCCCTGAACCGAGATATGCATTTCAGGCTTTTCTTCGTCGATTCTGAGTACCCTGTTCATAGTAATCCTCCTAAAAATAAAGCATCGGCTATCCTAAAAAGATAGCCGATGCTTTTCAATTTCTAATTGTAACTGCTTAGTGGCGATAGTCCTTTTACAGAGTAGGTTCGATTGACTGCATACCGATTTCCTGTACTTGGACGATATCCAATGTTGGCAGAGCCTTCAGATAATTCTCTACATTCCAGTATTGGACCCCATTTTCCATCTGCGCATCTTCGCCGCGGTACAGGATATAGCGCCCATGGATGGGACCAAACCGCCGTTCCGTCCTCTGGCATTTATCCTCATCGACGAGGTGCCGGTATTGAAAGGGAACCTGTTTGCTGCTGTGTTTGATTTCAAAGATCTCACAGGAGTTTTCTTTCTGGTCATAGATGACCATGTCAAACTCGCCAGCCTCAAACTGCAGTTTGAAAACACGGTGATCCTTGTCGGCCGCCTTCATGGTTTCCAGCAGCACAATATCTTCCATCATCCGGCCACGGACTTCTTCAAGGATGCGGCCCGTGATCTGCGTTTTATCATATTCGCTGAGCGCCGAGAACTGCTCATCCTTTAACAAGGAATGGATAAGGGCCTGGGCCTGACAATATCGCATTCCAGGCTGTGTGAAGAGAATATGTTCCACTGGTTCAATTCCGGGGTCCGCCGATTCAATGGGACAATCCACAATCAACTCCAACGCGGTAAGATATTGCTTAATCTCTATGATGTGAGCAGTTGTGATACCGATGGACTGCTCCTCCTTGTTCCGGATATCCAGCAGTTCCATCAAACGCTGGGTGACCGCCTCTGTATCAATGGCATCCAGCGCCTCTGTGCGCTTTTCGGGGTCACGCTCTTTCCGCAGATTTGCGGCAGTGAGCCGCAGGTCATGGGAGAGAAAATCATCGGTCAGCACTGAGATCAGGAATCGGTGGTTCATATCCTCTATGATCCGGTTGATGGCGCTGGTCAGCTCTCCAGCTTCATACAGAGAGTACAGGTGGCGGAAATGCCCGCCCGACTCGTAGCAGGCCAGGGAGTGCTGGATGTTCTTGCAGATTGCCGTGTCGATGTATCTTCGGGTGGACTCGTCATCCCGGAAGGATGCATCCTGAGCATTCACATCTTCATCGTCAAAGGCCAGCTCTCCGGCGCGTAGTGTGCCGCCATATCGGATGTACTCATCAATGCTGTCGATCCCGAGCAGACGGCTATACTCCCGATATGGGATGAAGGTCGTGTGGATGGACTTGGCCCGGTCATACAATTCTTCATCCATTGCCAGCCAGAAGCCCAGGGAGTCCGTACCAGACAGGACGATCTTCATTCCCATGGTGGCGAACACATCGGAAAAGAGGGCAGCCGAGTCAATAAAGTCTTCCATCAGCGTGACCTCGTCGATGAACACATATCGGAATCCCGCGTTAAACAACTTCTTGAGATCCCGGTTCATCATCGCCATATTGTCAGTCCTGCGGGCTTTGATGTATGCGATACGGCTCAAGTCCTCCTTTGTCATTCTGCCAATGGCCTGACGGAGCATGGTGTTTTTTCCAGTCTGGAGCAGGCCAAAGAGCAGACACACGCGGTCATGACTTCTGCCGTGGAGGTACATCTCCAGTTGCTCAAAGCAGTCGCGTGAGGCCAGTGCCTTTGATTTCTGCGCAACGGCAGCCAGTTCTTTGCCGATGGTTATATCGGTTTCGACACCTGATATTGATATGCTTTTCGGGCTGCTTCCACTCACTTATGCGTCACCTCCTCGCCAATCACGCCCTGATATGTTACCGCTTTCTCAATTCCATTCTTCCGCCAGAAGGAAGTCACGGATATTCCGGTGCTTGATCCCGTTCCTGCTCATGTCAAACTCGTCGAGGGATACGACATACTTGGGGAAATTGTCCTGGATGCCATCGTATGCACCGAACTCCCGTTTCACCGTATCTTCAGAGGCCAGCAGGTATGTTACCTGCACATAGAGTTTTTCTCCTCTTTTTTCGCATACAAAGTCAATTTCTTTTTCTCCTGCTCTGCCTACTGTGACAACATAACCCCGTCGCAGCAGTTCCATGTAGACAATGTTTTCGAGGATCAGGTTGATGTCCTTCATGTTCCCGCCGAACACAGCCTCCCGAATACCGTGATCCGCAATATAATACTTTTCGTTGGAGGCCAGTATCTGCTTGCCCTGCAGGTCCTGGCGCTTTACCTGATAGAAGAGATATGCGTCACAGCAGTACCGCACATAGTTCAGGATGGTTTCTGCCGCGACAGTCCGCTGCTCATTTTTGAAAAACTTAGCCAGAGAGGACGCTGAGAAAACTGTTCCGACATTTGCGGTCATATACGCAATGATGCGCTCCAGCAAATCAATATCCCGAATCTTGTTCCGTTTTACGATATCTTTGAGCTGCACAGAATTGAATAGATCTGTGAGATACTGCCGGGAGGGTTCTTCCTCATACCGGAGGTTGGCCAGATAGGGCATTCCTCCGGCCAGCAGATATTTTTGAAAGCATTGCTGGATCGAATCGCTTGGTGCAATTGTGTGGTACAGTTCCAGGAATTCAGCGAAGGAGAATGGGTAAATCACAAACTCCACATACCGTCCGCCAATATAAGTGGCCAGTTCACCGGACAGCAGTTTTGCGTTGGAGCCCGTAATGTAGATATCGCAGTCCAGCGCCACTCGCAAAGAATTGACGCACTTTTCCCAGCCCTCTACTTCCTGGATCTCGTCAAAAAACAGATACGCTTTTCCCTCGATGCCCTCTGCCCGTTTTATGATCTCATCGTGCAGAGCCGTTGCGGTCTGCAGATGGGAGTACCGCATATCTTCAAAATTGATTGAGATCATCTGAGACGGGGCAACACCAGCCTCCGCCAGTTCCTCTTTGATCAGTTCCAGCATCACCGACTTACCGGAGCGGCGAATGCCGGTCATTACCTTAATCAGTTCGCCCCCAATGAAGGGACGGATGCGGTTCATATACAGTTCTCGTTTGATCATGATTGGAACGCCTCCTTTCTATCGTTGACCTCAGTATATCCCATTTACAACTGAAAATCAACTGATATAATCTAATTTTATCAGTTATAACTTATAAAATTAGTCGTATGTTGGCGCAAACACTGTACACAGCTTTTCAATTTCTCTCAAAGAAGCCCCCGAATGCACTCACTTTCCAGTTCAACGATGTCGCCTATCGGTATCCTTAAGCCATCAACCAGAATCAATACCTGATCCGCCTCATGGATTCTTTTCAGCCTCCCGGTTGATACGATATACCGGCCGCCGTCTTTCTTTGCGTCGGGCTGGAACCAGGTCACCGTGATTTCCGGCCGCTCTTTGATCCGCTCCAACAGCAGTTGCTGTTTTGAGTCCAAGGCAGCCCTGGCATCCTCGTCCAGTTCCATGCGCTGGTCGGTCAGCCGGGCCGTTTCCACAAGGGCGGCGCTGTGGCCGGACAGGGCCGCAAAGGGTGCGAACTGGGCCGCACGGTCTGAGAGCGGCATCCTCGGGTGCTTGGCTGAGGTAGGATGCGGCAAGTTGATGATATCATCGTATGGTCCGGTCATGCTTTGTGACCTCCGATTTGGTTGTTTCTCTCCCTGGCTGTGGCGCCGTCCTCCAGATTCAGTCCTTTGAGGATGGCATTCTTGCCAAAACGCTTTTTGATGTCCAGCATGGTTTCCTGGAGTTTTCTCTCCCGTGCATGGGCAGTGTCAGCCTCTTTTTTCTGCTTTTCCTTTGCCGAGTAGTCCGTAAACAGGTCAATCTGCTCCGGCAAATCCTCCGGCACAGAAGACTCGTCCAGCAGGTGATTGGCGCAGAGGGTCAGCCGGCGGGCCAGCAGGGTTTTATCTACGATCCGGTCATACAGGCTGGTGGCTGCCTTGAGCAGCTCCTCGCCGGAGGAAGTATATCCGTCCAGATTGACTGTACCATGAGCATGCTTGGGAATTTTGCGCCCATAGCGGTCCGTGGTGACCTCTCCGGTGTAGACTGTACCCTTGAGGTTTTCGATGTCATAGCCTACTGTGAGGACCAGTTGGTTGGTCGCAAGCCGCTTATCTACCAATTCCAGCGCCAGTGCATCGGCCATCTCCTGGATGACCAGCCTTGCCTTTTCAAATGGGTATGGGTACTGCAGAATCTGCCCGGAGACGATGCTCTTGTTTTCTGGTTTGTATGCCTTAATGTCCGCAATGGTGCAGGGTTCCCAGCCCCAGGCATGGTCGATGAGCAGTTCTGCGTTGACACCAAACAGTTTATAGAGCAGTTCCTCGTTGTGATAATCTGTAGGCTGCCCGATAGAACACCGGGCAATATCTCCCATGGTGTACAGGCCGTTGGCTTCCAGCTTGGCGGCATAGCCTTTTCCCACCCTCCAGAAGTCGGTGAGCGGACGGTGGGTCCAGAAGGAGCGGCGATAGCCCATCTCATCCAGTTCTGCGATGCGGACGCCGTATTCATCGGCGGGGACATGCTTCGCGCCAATGTCCATGGCGACCTTGGCCAGATACAGATTCGTCCCAATGCCCGCCGCAGCGGTGATACCGGTCGTCTGCAGAATGTCGAGGATGATTTTCCGGGCAAATTCACGGGCCGACAGATGGTAGGTCTGCAGGTAGCTGGTGGCGTCGATGAACACCTCATCGATGCTGTATGGGTAGATGTCCTCCGGCGCCACATGCTTGAGGTAAACACTGTAGACGCGGGTGCTCCAGTCAATATAGTGGGCCATCCGGGGTGGAGCCACGATATAGTCGAGGGCCAGGGAAGGATTTCGCCGTACCTCCGGGTCGTGAGAGGAAGCGCTGGTGAACTGCCGGCCAGGGGTATTCCGCTGCCGTTGGGCATTGACCTCCTTGACCCGTTGGATCACCTCAAACAGCCTGGCTCGACCGGAAATGCCATAAGACTTCAGGGAAGGTGTGACCGCCAGACAGATGGTCTTTTCAGTGCGGCTCAGGTCCGCCACCACGAGGTTGGTGTCCAGTGGATTCAGCCCACGCTCGATGCACTCCACACTTGCGTAAAACGATTTTAGATCACAGCAAATGTAGGTTCGCTCCTTCATGCTTCGGTCACCCCTTCCTCTTTATCTTCCGACGCATTTTCAAAGCCATTATAGCACATTTGTTCTGGTTGTTCTATTGTGAAAAAACACCATCTTGTACCCATTGGAAAACCAGCACAGAATGCTGTGATTTCTAAAGCGATATGCCTCCATCTTTCTGCCGCAACTGTAAAAGAGAGCCGCCAGTCTGGAAACCGGCGGCTCTCTTTTGTCAGTCATTTTTTCTCTCTGCTTGTTCCTCCAGGGCAAGGAAATGGTCGAAGTCGCTTTCAAACATGCGATCCTGCACAATCCGGTATTTTTCAAACTCGCTCTCTGCGAAGGCTTTGGCGATCTCATGCGTCACCCGGCCGGTGTCGTGGAGGATCTCATGCTCATTGAATTCCAGGAAGCGATTCAGCCGCTGTGACCAGTCCTGCATGGTCATAGGGATATGGCGGCCTGCCTGGTATTCCGCATAGTCCAGGTACATGGTCACAATGCGTTCCAGCGCCTGCAGTTCCTCTCTGGAAAGATAGTTCTTAGCAATGGACACATCATACTTCTGTATTTTTCCGTTTGGATACTGCTCCCAGGAAGTTAAGCCCATGTGAGGTTTTTCAGCGTTGGCTCGCTCCACAATCAACTCCGCCGCAGTATGACGGTGGATCGCCCAGTGGAGTTTGTTCTGTACCTCGGAAAAAAACAGGCGTGTGGTTTTGGCTGATTTATCATAATCCAGAGCCGTGGCGTAGATGTCGGTGATCTTTTGGTAGAACTTGCGTTCAGACATCCGAATCTCCCGGATCTGCTCCAGAAGGTGGTCGAAGTATTCCTTGGTAAGTACACTACCCCCGTTTTTCAACCGGTCACTGTCCATGGCCCAGCCCTGAATGGTGTAGTCCTTAACGATGGTATTGGCCCACTTGCGGAACTGGACCGCCCGGTCATTGTTGACCTTGAATCCAACCGCAATGATCATCTGCAGATTGTAGTGCTTCACCTGGCGGCTAACCTGACGGGAGCCCTCAGTTTGAACTATCCGGAAATTCCGGATAGTTGCCTCCTCTGTCAGCTCACCATCCTCATAGATCTTCTGGATGTGCTCATTGATTGTCCGAACATCCACATCATAGAGAGCCGACATCATCTTCTGGGTCAGCCAGATATTCTCATCCTCATAGCGCATTTCCATGCTCTCTGTACTGTCACCGGTAGCGGCCACAAAGGTCAGGTATTCCGCTGCGCTGGATCGGATCGCCTGTTCTTGTTTATCGTTCCGCACTGCAACGCCTTCTTTCTTCTGTATCAATTCCATATTGGGCCAGCAGTTTCCGAGCTTCGGCTTCTCCCTCCGGTGTGATGAGGGCGGGATAGGTTCGCCCGGCAGCGTTGATCAGCCCTTCCTCTGAAAGTTTGTTCAGCAGGTCGTGATCATAGCCCTTCCAGCATCGGCGGACAAGGGGATACTTTTCCAGTTCCTTTTTCTTGACCGCCCGCATTTCCGGTGTATCCCGTTCCTCCCAGGAGGTCAGGTACATCAGCATGAGGGTCAATTCCCGAATGGTTTTCTTCTGTTTTTCCGGCATTAGCCTGTCCTCCAATCTTTTTGACTTACTACCATCATATCACAGGACGGGCTGTTCGTCTATTCCACAATCATTCCGGGATATACATCGGACCACTCCGTATGCGTCATTACTCCGCTGCTGGGAGCGCAGTGGGCGAGAACGCAGTCCGCTGTCCAGTTGACCCATTCCGAGTTCACCAGAGCCTCTTGGTATTCCTCAGTCCAGCCACGGACTGTATTATGGACTTATTACATCATCATTCCTGTACATATTTCTTCGCCTGTTTCATCTTCCGCACCCATCATTCCTATAAAAGAGGACTCCATATACTCGTCATAAGCCCGTGCGTATCTCTCGTACTTCTCACCGCCGGTTTCTTTCAGAACGGTTTCATCAAATGTCCATAAAGGGTAGGAGCAGAACCCACTTTCTTTGTAGAGCCCAGTATCTTTAGCAAATCCACGATTGAGCAGCTGCGGCGCAAAGGGACAGTTGTTTATATCGACATATGCACTGTTTTTCAAGCCAATAAATTCTTCAAAAGATTTTGTAAGAATAGCGAACTGTTCTTTCTCATCTGCTCCTTGGATAGGCATATCAAGAACAATCGCAAGGCCAGGCAGTTCTTTGCCCATAAAATCATAAACCGTGTACAATTCCACCCTCGGCTCCAATATAACGGGCGTCTCAAAATAATCTTTAATTTCAAATGTCATTTTTTCCTCCTGATAACAAAATATCACCTATGCTCTACCATATATGTAAAATCGCTTTTTCCCTTTGTGTAGCCTATCTCTTTGCTCATTTGGCGTCTTCCACTCCGTTCAGAATAAAAGACCAGGGAATGCTGGTTACCCACTCCCTGATCCATTGCGATTAAAAACCCAGTTCAGATATCTTTTCCCACTGGAGGATGTATTTCTGATCTATGATTCGATTCTCATGGTAATGGCCGAAAAACCAGTAGGCGAATTTACACCGCTGGCTGACCATTTCAAGAAAGTCCGTCAGTTCATCCGTTCCATAGGATGGATTGATCTCCTGCACCACACCGCTGGGAGCGCAGTGGGTGAGAACACAGTCTACCGTCCAGTTGACCCGTTCCAAGTTTGCCAGGGCTTCTTGGTACTCCTCCAAGCTGGGCATCTCCTCCTCCCACCAGCTCACGCCTTTGACCCGGAACATGGACCGCATCCGGCGCATCAGCCAATACTGGCGCTCGAAGTCCGGAGCGGCGGGATCAAGGATTCCATCCTGAATATCATGGGAGGCCGCACCGCCCATTGTGAACCAGGCGAGGCCGCCGAAGTCGAAGACCTGTCCCCGCATAAGGTGCAGGACATGCTCCCGCACAACATGGACCCGTCCGCCATTCCATTCTTTTTCTGGTAGAGTGTTCAGCAAGTCAAAATTCTCATGGTTCCCATCCACGAACAGGGTGGTGAAGGGCTTCTTGTTCAGCCAGTCCAACCAATATTGATCTTTCTGGCTTCCATCCCACAGTCCTCCAAAATCACCCGCGATGACCACATAGTCCCCCCGGCTCATCTCCTTCTGCTGTGGGAAGTATTTGCTCCCAAAGCGTTGGAAGTCGCCGTGAGTATCACCCGTAATATAAATTGCCATTCCATCGCACCTCGATTTACAGGGTCATTTGCTGCTGCCCTGGCAGTGGGGAGCTAATTTCTGCATCGGTTGCCGTGCGGACACCAGGACCGTTCCTGGTTTTCGTTGTCACCAGCAGGCCATCTTGAACAAGCTGCTCCATCAGTTCGCCCACGAAGCGGTTGGCAAGATTATGCTTGCCTTCTTTATCACAGAGCCTGTGTACAGAGAACTTTTGAGCGACATTTAAAGCAACCGGGCCTGTGATATACAGGTTTTTCCGTTTTGTCCGGCACCGTTCCAGAATTTCATGTGTGATCTCCTCGCGCTTGGTCTCCAACTGTGCCAGATATTCCTCATCGGTAATATCCCAATACCTCTCGTAGCAGTCGAAGCCATAGCAGCAGAACGATTTCGCATCCTTCAGTAGTTCTTGGATGGCTGGGATCTCGTCCATCTCTATAATACCACTAAAGTTCATCGGATGCAGTATAACTCCTGCCAGCCTTTCGTAACGGTATCAGATGTGCTGTCCCCACCGGGCTGTAGATCCCAGCCCGCACTCTGGAACAGGCTGCGGCTTTCTTCATGAAATTTGGCGGCGTCAGTCTCAGCCGGCCAGCCGGAATCGAACTGATAGCGGCTGCGAATCCGGAAGTAAACTTTTCGGTACTCCACTCTTGCTTCACCTCGTTTTCCTATTCCCAAGTGCTTTTTCAAACAATACCACAAGTAAGGCGGCAACATCTATTCACCAATACCAACAGAATAAATGTTCATAAATTGACCTATTCTACCGATATCCTTCCACCAGACCGACGCTGACCCCAAGCGCCCAGTCAATCTGTTTCATCTCGGAGGTGTCCAATGCTCCAACGCGCTCTCTGAGCCTGGACTTATCAATAGTGCGAAGTTGCTCCAAGAGGATAACGGAACCACAGCTCAATCCATTCGCTTGCCTATTCAAACAAACATGTGTAGGCAGCCGCGGTTTTCCCATCTTGCTGGTGATGGGGGCTGCGATCACTGTGGGGCTGTGGCGGTTGCCTACATTGTTCTGCAGAATGAGTACCGGACGGATACCACCTTGCTCAGACCCGATGACTGGCCGCAGGTCAGCATAGTAAATGTCACCACGGCTGATTTCCTGTCTGCAATATGTTTTCACAGAATACACCTCCTCAGCATATTGGGCTTAATATCACAAAAATAGGGACCGCCTCCGCATCTCCCGCATCTGGTTGGAATGGCTGCTCATACGGCATGTTCCGGTCAGTAAACGGGTTTTGGACAGAAGCGATCCCCATAGCTTCTGATATTAAGACTTCACATTTGTGTTGTCTTTCTTTGGCGCTTGTATTCGACACTACTTCCCCAAGCGCAGGAGCCTGTGCCATTGGCATCAGCTCCATAGGGCGACCATCTGAACCGCGGCTGGCTTCACCGCGTCATGGGACTCTCACCCCCGGCAGGATCTCTGTCGGCCGCCCTCATTGCTTGATCCCCATTTCGGTGGGGGCTGTGACTGGACGGAAGTATCATTATCCCTGGCGGAGTCATTGCGATACAGCTTGCCACAGGCTGTTTTTTGGACGGATGGACCCGCTTAGCACCTTATTTGGCCGTCGTTGATAGAGGGGAAATCCGTCAGGCTGTCATAACCGAACAAAAATGTATAGGTGACTTCGTTTGCAGCCTGTACCAGAACCTCTACAGATGGTTTTCGCGCATCCTCCAGCGTCGCTTGCCCCTGTTCAGCAGGGGCCCCGTCAGGAAAGTATTCAGACAATCGGATATTCGGTTTTCAAGGAACAAGTGAGAAGCATTTCCTTCTCGCTTGTATAGGGGAAGGTGTCGGCATTTTAATAACCCTCCAATTTCAATTTTCTAAAAGTTTTTTCAAAGACTTGAGAATACGGACTTTCCGTTTATGCACTGCAGGCTGTGAAACGCCAATCTCTCTTGCATAGTCAAGTTCACTTTGTCCCTTAAAAAACAACCCCTGTACCAATGCCTGATCCGCAGCAGGCAACGCTGAGATCGCTTGGTACAGGGCCTCTTTCTTTATTTGTTCAAGGATGATGTGTTCCGGAGTGTTGATGGCGTCAATAAACTCCCGGAAATTTTCATAGGCGCCATCCTGACTTCCGATCATCCCACTCGTCTGGATCTCATGGTCAAAAAAGCTCTGATCATTGTCCTTGATATTCCACCGGGTTCTGCAGTAAGTGCGATAGACCTCCTCTGTCACTATGACTTCCTCATATTCCTGAGTGCAGGTGTTAAAAACAATAAGGGTAAACTTCCCGTTGGATTCCATGTGCCTTTCCTCCAAATTTCAAGATTTTGATGGCGAATCAAAATCTTGAAATCAGGGGTACTTGGCGATATAAGCCTCCCAGCCCATGCCGGCCCTCCCAGTGCCGGGCAGAAAAATAGCCGGGGACGCATTTCTGCATCCCCGGCCGATCCCCGCCGCCATATTGCGGCAGGAATACAGAGGGCCGGGACACTTTACAGCGTCCCGGCCCTTGTCAGCTGGTCCTATTCATTTTTGCGCATACCTGCCACTGTACTGAGTATAGCAGAGGCAAAGTCGGAAGGGAGTAGGGATTTCGTCGGTTTTTCATCGGGAATCAGTCGGGATAAAGTCGGGGCATCTCCAATTCTTCCTGAAGTTCCGGCACAGCATAACCAAAAAGGCAGAGGGACAATAAGAAGATCGCCTCGCGCTTTCGGTCATAGAATACGCTTCGCTCCATATTCAGCTCATCCAGCAGTTCCTTTTCTGTGCTGTTGAAACGGTGGATAAATTGTTTGGTCAGGATCTCATAGTAAAGTTCACCCCGGTCAGGGTATCGTTTCAAGCGGAGAAGGGCACGGTCGATCACATCCACCAGCATCCGGTTTTCCATCACACAGCAGACCCGTTCCTCAAACTCCTGCAGATCCATATCCGGGGCGAAACTTTGCAGATAGATAAGCCCGGTATCAGCGTCCTGAGCGCCCAGCTCCCAGGCGTACTCATGCAGTTCCTCCACCCGCTCACTGAGGACCCACACCACATCCCGGTAGATTTTCAAAATCAGCTTTACCCGGTGATAGGCCAGCTGGCTGTCAAATCCAAGGGTCGCCATCTGCCTTTTACATTTCTGCAAAGTGGAACTTTCTTTTCTCATGCCATTCTCCTCCTCCCATGTTCGCTAAACTGCGAACAAAATGCATATAACAAAGCCTGTGAACATTGGTGCGGCTGCGCCCCTCTCTCAGGAGGGGGGCTTGCCGTACCAAACTTATATGAGATTGCGTGTTTCCAACCGAATACGCATGGCCTGCTTGGAGACTTGGAAGATCTGAGCCATTTCCGCAACCAACTGCTCATTGCTCCTGCCTGCACGCAAACGGTAAAAACTTCTTTTGATTTGCGGCAGGGGCATGAGGAGAGCAGTAGCCAAAGCATCCGCCTGCCATTCGACCAGACCGTGGCTTTCATCCAAAGATGTTTTTCCTTCATAGGCAGCCACATCGCCTGTGCCGGAGTACAGCTTCTGGTGCAGGACCCAGTGCCCCAATTCGTGAGCACAGGTGAACCGCAGCCTGCCGAGGAGCCTGTCCACACAAAGCCGCTCCTCCACCAGGATTGTTCCGGCCTTGACTGCAATCAAACGGTAGCGTTTTTCATCTTGGTCGTATAAAATAGCCGCTCCTTCATCAAAAATCGTTTCCCCAAGGATGCTCCCGTTTTTGCGTAGGCAATGATATTCCAGAGTTAGATCAAACTTGGTCTCTATGATAGTTTCAATGGGAACTGCCTGGGGAGGCCCGTCCAACAAAGCGGGATCATACTCTTGCAGGATCTTCCGTCCAATGGTTTCAATTGCGTCCAATCGATACTTTGGTACAGACAAGAAAATCCCCCCTTAGTTCTGGCGGTTCTGTAGCATTTCCATAAATGCCTTCCATTCCTCATCGGTAGCATCTACTTCCTTTGCCACTCTCAATGCTGCGCGGACGATGTCATGCTGGCGGATATAGTCAGGCAGATCGGCCGGAACCGTCTGCCTGGAATCTGCGGCCAGATCCAGCAGCATTTCATGCTCCTGCTTATCCAATTCCAGAAAAGAAGAGATCCGCTCTACAAATGCTCCCTCTGGCGCTGGCCGGCGACCCTGCTCAATATCACACAGGTACCCATTGGAGATACCGAGGTGTTTCGCGGTATCCCGGAGATTTAATTTGGCCTCTTTGCGCCGTGTGCTGATGAAAGCTCCAAAGGTCACTGGTCTCCCTCCTTCATAGAGTTTCGCTGGTTTGCGAACATCTTGTTTATATTATAACTGGCACATCTGTTCGACACAAGGGCAAAAAAGAAAGCAGAGGCCAGGTGTTAAAATTCCATAACACCTGGTCCCTGTTTTAGAGAAACCTGTGGGCGATCCGCTTCATTTCTTCCACACACTCATGAGGTGCTATGATCTGAATCCCGCCCATAAATTTGAATACCCATCCGTAAAAGGTGCCGCTTGGGTCGACTTCAATGTTTGCCGTAAAGTGTTCCTCGTCATATGTGCGGGTTGGTACAGCTTCTCCATAATGGTCTATGATGGTTTTCATCAGCTTGTTCTCACAGAGCAGTTCAACAGAAACTGTGCGGTCAGCAGCAAACATATCAACGATCTTGTTGGTGTAGCCCGCCACATCAAAGTCTTCATCGGGGGTAAAGCCGGAGGGAAGTATCTTGATCCCCGACAGACGGTCTACTCGAAAGTGGGCCATCCGCTGGTGTTTGTGAGAAAAGCCAATCAGGTAATAGTGGTCATTCTTCCATTCCAAAGCGTAAGGGTCCAGTTGATAGAGATAACCGCCATGTTTGAGAACTCGTTTTTTCTCGGGCGTATATTCATAATACTGGAACTGTATCTGCCGCTTTTCCAAGATTGCCGTTTGGATGGCATCAATGATGTAATAGACTTGCTCATTGTCCGGTTTCACCCGGCTGGACAGGCTGGCGAGCTGCCGAAGCTGCTCTGCCTGATGTGTGCTGGTCAGACGGCATAATTTCTGTACCAGTTCCTCGGATTTCCTGGCAGAAATGATCTTCGAGGATGCTACTGCGTCTGTCAGCATTTTCAGTTCTGGATACTCAAACAGGCGGTTTCCCATAAAATATTGGTTTTGGGTACTCTTAACCACCACAATATCAATCCCCGCATCGATCAGCGCATTGGTATCTGCGTAAACAGTCTGCCGCACTGCCTGAATTCCTTTTCCATTCAGATGGGCAATGATGTCAGATACTGTGGCGGGATGGTTTTCATCGGTCCTCTCATAGAGAAACCGGAGTAATTCCAGTATCCGCATATTTGTTGAATTCTGCATACTTCACCTCCTCGATTCTTAAAATGGTCTATTTTGTATGGTGTCCAGTCCCAAAGACCAGGAACAGGGCAACCACACAGAGAAGCAGGCCCATCCAATTCCGGTCTATGATCAGCTTGATTACCGCCGCAAGCAGCAGACCGCCCACCAGGAGCACAACGCCGTTCATTCAGCGTCCTCCCGAGGCATATTTCCCCATGTGGATGTCCAGCACTTCTCTGGGCGGCTGGATCAGCGCGTCCTCATACTGGCACTTCCACTGAATCTCCCGGCTCATCTGGCCATCCGCCACGCCGTCTATGGTTTCCCCATCCTGAATGGGGTTATCATGCTCCAATATGTACGATGCCACATTGTAGGCGTGGTTTACCACCCAGTTGGGGTCCATGTTGTGGAAGTGGTACTGGAGGTCGGGCAGGAACAGGGTGCTCATGCCCACCGTGTCGATGAGCATATCCTCGGTGCCCTCAATGTTGAAGAAGCGGACATTGACCCCGAAGCGAATGAAACGGTCCGACCCCTCAATCTGGTGAGAACGCACATCCTCCGCCAGAAACAGCTTGCCGCAGTTCTGGAAATAGAATGCCTCACAGGTGGGGTACAGCTCCGCCAGAGCCTCCAGAAAGTCGGCATCCAGGTTGGCACGCTCCAGCGCCGGAAGCGCCGCAGCCAGCATATCGGTGGCCACCACCTGATATTTGCACTCCCGGAAGATCCGCTCCCGGTCCTCCTGGCAGTCCCACATCTGGCTCATGAGGAAGGCGTCGAAGCCTTTGCCCTTGAACCTGTCGCATTTCATCACCATCAGCTGTACCGGGCATTTGCCGTCCTTGAATTCCGCGATATGCTCCTGTGCGGCAAAGCCGGCCATTTGCTTATCATAACAGAAGCACTCTGTTGATCCGATGTGTTTCTCTATCACAGCGGTCATGGTTTCTTTGTCCGGCATGTCCACCGGTTCTTTAAACAAAATCTGAATGAGATAGGGGCCTCCGGGCTGGGGACCCTTTTTATCATCCAGGTTTTGCTGGAAAAGTTGATTGCTCATTTGGTTTCCTCCTTCTTCTCCGGGAACAGCTTCCACCGGAACTCCAACTCTTTCTGGACAAACTCTTTCGGCAGGCCCCGGGGATTGGCAATGAGATACCATACCCGAAAGGTGCGTTTCTTCGGATCTGTTTCCTGCTGGTAGAGCTGATAACCCGCCTCATCCTCCTGAGTCCACTGTCCTGTCTGCCGCTTGGCCTGCACAAAGGGTTCCACCACCTGGTCCAGTTCCTCTTTGGTGAGGCTTGAGGCCCAGGCATGATCCACATCATTGGCGTGGGAGAGGTGGAACAACATCGAACCCATCCAGTTCTTTGCCTTGTGCTCCGGCGTTCCGAGCAATTCCGCCTGACGGCGGTACTCCTCCAGCTGTTCCGCTGTTCCGTACCGTTCCACCATCTGTTCCCGCACATGGATGCACCAGCTGTAATCCCCCGGCTGGATAAAGGGGGCACAGACCGGCTGGAGCGCCTCTGCTGGGTCCACCTCAAAGCGGTCGATAAAGTCGAGGTAGTGAGCTTTGATCAGGGGCAGAAAGGTGTCCAGCAACCTGGTGTTCAGCCGCAGGTCCTCTGTCAGCATCCGAAAGAATGAACCGCCTGTTGTCGGTTCTATTTTGAAAGAGTAGAGCCGATCATCTCCCTGCTTAATGATACAGCTGAAGCCCACCTCCACATTTCCATAGCCGATTTCGTAGTCTATGTAGTTGTAGCGGCTCCGGTCAAACCAGACCTGATAGGTCAGGCCGTTTTTCATTTTCTTTTTGAAGTCGCCTTTTTTCAGCCGCTTCCAGCCCTTTTCCTCCAGCCCCAGGCCGTTCCATAGGTAGTCCAGAAACTCCTGAAATATATCTGCCGGGCGTTTTTGCTCCACGGTCTCCACCTCCTGACGAATCCTCCTTAATAATCAAGCAGGATGGGCACCTGCTGTTCCTCGGCAAACCGCATGGCCCGCCAGAACATGGAGAAGGCGAACTTGGCCAGGGATTGGGTGTCATACTGGGTGTGTTCCGGGATGTCTGCCTTGCTGTACTGTCCATCTGAGTCTACGGTTCCGTCTACCGGGTATCCCTCCGTGTCTGCCCAGCCAAGGATGGTATCCTCATCGGCCTGCCATGCCAGCTGGTTCAGCCTTTCCAGCTCCTTCCGCAGTCCGCCCAAGGTGGCGATAGCGACGGTGTCATCGGTGGGCAGAGGGCCTTGGAACAGAAAGCTGTCGGTGAGGGGAAGCCACCAAGTCACGCCCCGAAACAGGGACCACACCCGCTCCTCGTCCGATGCAAGGCGGGCAATCAAGGGATGCTCCCCGAAGATCCAGTCCTTCTCCACGGTGGGAGGCACCGGTTCCTCGTATGTACGACAGGCGGCCACCAGCAGCATAGCGCCGAAGGCATCCCAATCCGGCTTGTCCGTGTAATAGGGCTTCTCATTATTCTCCGGCCAGGGGGCGTAGGGGGGCTGGTCCGGCTGAGAAATGGCGGCCAGAATCTGATCCCGCCAGTTCTCCACCGCCGCCTGAACATCGGTCGGGGACAATTCCTCGTCGTCGGCGGGTTCCCCATCCGGGGTGATGCGGTTGAAGGAATATCCGTTTTCCTCCGCCCACTGCTGAACAACGGTTTTCCAGTTGTGAGAATAGTACCGGGTCAGCGTCCCGGCGTAGATGTCAAGTCCCATAGTGTTTGCCTCCTTTTCTGCTTGGTCAAAGCCGTTCCAGGGTACAGTCGTGCCCGGAATGGTCTGTATCCAAAATGATTTCCACAATGGTGTCCATCGTCTCTTTTCCGAGATTACGGACGCTTTTTTCATAGGCCAGCCACTGGATGTGGATGGGTTGTCCATACTCATGCCGCCCAAAACCGCCCCGAAGAATATCGTTGAAAGCGTTCAGGTTCCGACCGATCTTCCAATCCAAGCCACAGATGAACACCTGCTCCACCTCGTCATAAAAACCGGCCATGTTAGAAAAGCGGCGACCGTCAATGGTGAACATCTCTCTCATGTCCATATAAACGGCTCCTTTAAGTCATATTTCTCCATGATCTTATTTTCCAAGGCTTCATAGGCATCCATATCCTCTGGTTGCGCTGGAATACCCTTTTGCCAATAACCGTTCCCATAGTAGAAAAACATAGCCCAGTAATAAGGCAGGTCATGGCTGAACATCGCCACTCCCATGGCATCGGCCACTGGCTCTGCCAGCGGTGAGCGATCCACTATCTGGGAGGCTTCCTCATAGGAGATCCCCACCAGCTCCACCAGCAGGTGCTTCACCAGTTCACAGAAGCTGTGCTGGTTGAATATGACCTGACCATCCTCATCTTTGAACACGATGCCATCTCTCACCATAATATTCTGCTCCGTTTCTTACTCCTCGTCCCCGGCCTTGAAGTTGTAGATGGGGCGGATGACCTTTACCACATCCGCCGTGGGGCCGATGTTGTCCAGAATATCCTGCATCCCCTTGTAGGCCATGGGGCACTCATCCAAGGTGGCCTTGCTCACCGAGGTGGTGTAGACCTCTGCCATCTGCTTTTTGAATTCAGACACCGTGAAGGACTGTTTGGCGTCCGCCCGGCTCATCAGGCGGCCGGCGCCGTGGGGAGCAGAGCAGTTCCAATCCTCGTTACCCTTGCCCACGCAGAGCAGGCTCCCGTCCCGCATATTGATGGGGATGAGCAGTCGCTCGCCCTCTTTGGCGGACACAGCTCCTTTCCGCAGGATCATGGCGTCGGTATCGATATAGTTGTGGATGGTGGTGAACTGCTCCTCCACATGGAGCTTCATGCCTTTGACGATCTCGTCCATCATGGCCTGCCGGTTGAGCATGGCGAAGTGCTGGACGATCTTCATGTCGTGGATATACTGCTCAAACAACTCTCCGGACACATAGGCCAGGGCCTTGGGGATGTTGGTTTGCTTGAGGTTTTTCAGTTTCTTCAGTTCTTTCTGGATCTCCTTCTCCCGGCCCTCCGCTTTCATTCGGGCAATCAGCGCCTCGATGGAGGCATCGTCAGTGCGGTTGAGCACCTTATAGCCCGCCTCCTGGTAATAGCTGGCCACCTCCACACCCAAGTGACGGCTGCCGGAGTGAACCACGATGTAGAGATTTCCCTCGTCGTCCTTGTCCACCTCAATGAAGTGGTTCCCACCACCCAGCGTACCGATGCTTTTTTCCGCCCGGAGGAGATCCACATGGCGGGCACAGCACAACTCACTCAGGTCGATCTCATTGAGGTAGCGGTGGGCCTTATCCCGGATGGAGAAGCCGGAGGGGATCTTTTCATAAATCAGCTTGTCCAGCTTTTGAAGCTCCAGCCGCCCCTCCCGGATGCGGGTGGTCTCCATGCCGCACCCGATGTCCACACCCACCAGATTGGGCACCACCTTGTCGGTGATGGTCATGGTGGTGCCGATAGTACAGCCCGCCCCGGCGTGAATGTCGGGCATGAGCCGGATGCGGCTACCCGCCGTAAATTCCTGATTGCACAGCTCCTGAACCTGTGCGATGGAGGCGCTGTCCACCACATCGGTGAAGATCTTGGCCTCATTGTATTTTCCTTTGATTTCGATCATAATTTCCTCGCAATATTCTATGGGGCATGGCCCCGTCAAGTCATCTCATACAGCAGGGCAGCGTCGCCCTGCACCAGTTCCAGATGGGAGCGCAGCGTTTCAAGCCCGCTTTGCACCGCCTCGGTGGGCAGATCCCAGTCCGGGGCAATTTCAGCG
>ERZ827194.490-NODE-490-length-29076-cov-4.48158_pt1 | contig 29076 bp, 26 predicted proteins | sample MGYA00519777_ERZ827194 | MGnify/ENA primary metagenome ERZ827194 (study PRJEB31778, sample SAMEA3449277) | human gut metagenome | biome: human gut; feature: human-associated habitat; material: faeces | place: United Kingdom | collected 2010/2012 ...
ATGGCTTGAGCTGGGGCCTTTAAAATGCTGTGGAAAAATTGGGCTAAATGAAATTGTGTACATTTAACACAATTTTGTATTATTTAATGTGATCGTACATAAACTAAAATGAGTGTATTCGCCTTTTCAAAAAATTCAAAATCACTGTTGACAAACGATCTGTTTTACGATATAATCATCTACGTTGCTTGAGAAAATAGCAACGCAGAGATGCAGAAGTGGCGGAATTGGCAGACGCGCACGGTTCAGGTCCGTGTGGTAGTAATACCTTGAGGGTTCGACTCCCTTCTTCTGCAGGAGATGAGCAGGAGGTCAGGAAACTGGCTTCCTGTTTTTGCTTTCCGGATATTTTGGAGAAGATAAGTGGAAAGCTATTATTTGGAATAATAAAGAAAGGTGGGGGTACAGCAGATGCTGGAATTAAAACATCTCTCCTTTGAAGTAAATGATGACAAGGGAGAAAAAGGAATCATCAAAGATATCAGCCTGAAGGTGAATGACGGCAAATTTGTGGTCATTACAGGACCAAATGGAGGTGGAAAATCCACCACAGCAAAGCTGATCATGGGGATCGAACGTCCGACCGGCGGTCAGATTTTCTTTGACGGAGAAGATATTACAGAGAAGAACATTACGGAAAGAGCAAGAATGGGCATCAGTTTTGCCTTCCAGCAGCCAGTCCGTTTTAAAGGTGTTCAGGTGTTAGACCTTCTGCGTCTGGCATCAGGAAAGAAGCTATCAGCAGCGCAGGCATGCCAGTATTTGTCTGAGGTAGGACTTTGCGCAAAAGATTATATCAACCGTGAGATCAACGCAAGTCTTTCAGGCGGTGAATTAAAGAGAATTGAGATCGCTACTGTTATTGCAAGAAATGCAAAGCTTTCTGTTTTTGATGAACCGGAAGCGGGGATCGATCTTTGGAGCTTCCAGAACCTGATCCAGGTATTTGAGCGTATGAGAAAGAATAATAATGGCTCCATTCTCATTATTTCCCATCAGGAGCGTATTTTAAATATTGCAGATGAGATCGTTGTGATCGCAGATGGCAAGATCGTAAAACAGGGAACCAGAGAAGAGATCATGCCTGAAATTATGGGAACCGCAGCAGCAGTAGGCGTTTGTTCCGGTTTTACGGGAAATGACGGAAAGGAGGATCGGTAATGATGGATCAGATCCAGGAGAGACTTCTTGCAGAAGTAGCTGACCTTCACGGAGTACCGGAAGGTGCTTACAATATCCGTGCTAACGGGAAAATGGCTGGAAGAAGTACCACAGCCAACATTGATATTACAACTAAAACAGATAAACCGGGAATTGATATTAAGATCAAGCCGGGAACAAAGCATGAAAGTGTCCATATTCCGGTAGTGGTAAGTGCCAGCGGATTAAAAGAAATGGTTTACAATGATTTCTACATTGGCGAAGACTCTGATGTAGTGATCGTAGCAGGCTGTGGTATCCACAACTGTGGCGATCAGGACTCTGAGCATGACGGCATCCACAGATTTTTCATTGGAAAGAATGCGAAAGTTAAATACGTAGAAAAGCATTACGGTGAAGGTGACGGTACAGGAAAACGTGTTCTGAATCCGGGAACAGAAGTATATATGGAAGAAAACAGCCAGATGGAAATGGAGATGGTCCAGATCAAGGGTGTTGACTCTACCATCCGGACCAATACAGCGAAACTGGCAGCAGGTGCCAGACTGGTAGTAAGAGAGCGTCTTCTCACTCATGGGGCCCAGGTAGCTGAAAGTATCTATGAGGTAGAGTTAAATGGTGAAGGCTCCAGTGCCGATGTAGTATCCCGTTCCGTTGCTAAGGGAACATCCAAACAGACCTTCCGTGCCAGCATTGCAGGAAATGCAAAGTGCAGCGGTCATACAGAATGTGACGCCATTATCATGGACGATGCAAAGATCCTGGCAGTTCCGGGACTGGAAGCAAATGACGTAGATGCAGCTTTGATCCATGAGGCAGCTATCGGAAAGATTGCCGGTGAGCAGCTGATCAAACTGATGACATTAGGACTGACTGAGGAAGAAGCAGAGAATCAGATCATTAATGGATTTTTGAAGTAAGACAGATCCGAAAATGTCATATTAGCTATGTTTTGATGCATAAGTATTTGGGAAAGGGCGTAAGAAAGCAGGAAAATATAACAGATATGGCAATTGCAGCCAATACAGCCAATACAGACCAGAAGAGGGAAAATCTTTTAAACCTGTCTTTAAGTGTATCAGAAGAAGAGAGGATGCGTTCTGAAAGTCTGGAAACCGGCTTTGACCGGGAAGAACGGACATGGGAGCTGATCGTTAAGTATTTTGGTGATCTTAGTGGATTGCGGGAACGGGGCATCCGGGTACGGGAATTGTTAAATGGTTATGGTATACTGAAGGTGCCGGAATATCTGGTGGACTTTGTTACAAACTTACCGGAAATTGAATATATAGAAAAACCTAAGAGGCTGTTCTTTGCTGTAAATCAGGCAAGAGCAGCCTCTTGTTTATTGGACGTGCAGCAGGGGATTGGTGGAGAAACTGCAAATTCAAACCCTTTAGAAAATATATTTGGTATGGACGGGGGCACTGTGACGGAAAGAGTATCAGCAGGGGCTAAGCTGCCAACGGATCTGACTGGAAAAGGCGTTCTCATTGCTATTATCGATTCCGGTATTGATTACCTTCATCCGGATTTTCAAAATCCAGACGGCACCAGCCGCATCCTGTATCTATGGGATCAGAATCGGGATATTGTATACACGAAAGAGGAGATAAATGAGGCTCTGTCGGCATACAGGGAAGGTTCTGGGGGGCGAAACAGGGCTGCGGCACTGCAGATTGTTCCTTCTGCGGATACAAGTGGCCATGGAACGGCAGTATCTGCTATTGCAGCAGGAAATGGCAGAGGAAGCAGCGGGTTATACCGTGGTGTAGCCTATGAAAGTGAGCTAATGGTGGTAAAACTGGGTATCCCCCTTGCAGATAATTTCCCCAAAACTACCCAGTTGATGGAAGCAGTAGATTTCGTCCTTCGCACAGCCAGACAGCTGGGACGGCCGGTGGCAGTGAATTTAAGCTTTGGAAATACCTACGGTTCTCACGACGGAACCAGTCTTTTAGAAACCTTTTTAGATGATATGACAGGATATGGCAGAAATGTGATCATAGCGGGAACCGGAAATGAGGGAGCCGGAGCAGGTCATACAGGCGGTCTGCTGGAAATGGGAAGAGAGCAGGTCATAGAACTGTCTGTATCTGCTTTTGAAAATAGTTTTGGGGTGCAGTTGTGGAAATCTTATGCAGATATATTTTCTATTTCCCTAAGATCGCCTTCAGGTGCTATTATAGGAACCTTACAGGAAAATCTGGAGAAACAGCGTTTTAGAAGTGAAAATACAGAGATCCTGAGTTATTATGGAAAACCTTCTCCTTACAGCATGGCGCAGGAGGTATATTTTGATTTTATACCAACAGGAGATTATATAGACAGCGGCATCTGGCAGTTTATCCTGACACCGGAAAGGATCATTACCGGTCAGTTTGATTTGTGGCTTCCTTCCAAAGCTGCATTAAATAATGATACCCGCTTTTTAAAAAGTACCCCGGAAACTACATTGACTATTCCCTCTACAGCCAGAAAAATTATTTCTGCAGGCGCCTATGACTTTCGCACAAGAGCTTATGCTGACTTCTCAGGCCGTGGTTTTACCCGGCAGACCAATCAGGTAAAACCAGATCTGGTGGCTCCGGGGGTGAATATCATCACAGCCGGAAACAGGGGCGGCTACGAAGCTGTCACAGGAACATCTTTCGCAACGCCCTTCGTTACCGGAGCGGCAGCACTTTTGATGCAATGGGGGATCATCAACGGAAACGATCCGTTTCTATACGGTGAAAAAGTAAAAGCCTACCTCATCCGTGGCGCCAGACATTTACCGGGATATGATATCTGGCCAAATGAGCGGGTGGGGTATGGCAGTTTATGTGTATCGGAAAGCCTTCCTTTGGGGAGTGGGAGAGAGGGCTAACGGTTATCGATCTTTTCCGGATACATATCGTGGTGTGTCAGCCGGTCAAAAGCCACTTTTTCCCATAAGGTATCTTTTTTTCCATAGTTACAGTAGGGATCAATGGATATACCGCCGCGAGGGGTGAATTTCCCCCAGACTTCAATATATTTTGGGTCCATCAGACGGATCAGGTCTTTCATAATAATATTGACACAATCTTCATGAAAGTCACCATGGTTGCGGAAACTGAACAGATACAATTTCAAGGATTTACTCTCTACCATGCGTTCACCCGGAACATATGAAATATAGATCGTAGCAAAATCAGGCTGTCCGGTTTTTGGACAAAGGCTGGTAAATTCAGGACAGTTAAACTTTACAAAATAATCATTTTCAGGGTGTTTATTGGGAAAAGTTTCCAGAACTTCCGGAGCATAGTCTGCCCTGTATACATTGTTTTGGTTTCCTAAAAGGCTGACGCCTTCCAGTTCTTTTTCATTTCTTCCAGTCATTTTCATATCCCCCTATGCGTTGCTTATAGAATGTTTTGGGTAAAATACCTGTTCAAGTGCCTTGGACAGTGCTACGCCGCATACAGCAGGTACTGTTTGTCCGATACACAGGCTAAGTGCCAGTGCCCCATAAGGCATGTGGACCATAGGTGACAGCCATAGTGCGACACCAAGGCCCGGTACAATCGTGATCGGGAAAAAGATCATAAAACGCGGCAGGTGGAATTTTTTGATCAGCATGACAATACCAGATGTTACAATGCCGACGATAAAACCTCCGACCATGTCAATGATGCCGAAACCTCCAAGCATATTTGCGATGAAATTAGCGAGACCAAGCGGGATAACCAGGAACGGAAAAAGATAAGAAAGGGCATATAAAGAAGTTACAATACGGATCTGATAAGCCCCAAAAGAAAAACTTTGTGTCATAAATAAAATAATAACATAAAGCGCGATCACAATGCCGGAAGTTGTAAGTTTCCGGACGTTAGTAAAAGTTTGATTTTCCATGTTTGTTCACCTCCAAAATATAATCACAACAACAATTGATCATAGTTAATATTTGTTGTCCCTAGTTTTATTTTGTGACAGGATGGTCTCGAACTGTCAATCGCATCTGGAAGTTACAGACCTGAGTAGTATAGAACAAAATGGAGATGAAAGCAAGGAGTTTTTAATTATCTTCCAGATGAGTATGTGATAAGCATGTGGCATATTTGATGACAGCGGGAGAACTGGCTTTTGCAGATGAGGCGGAGAAAAATGTATTTTAATAAAAACATGGGAAATGCTGGTTTATTAACGTTTTCTTTATGTTATAATCAGATTTACGTGTGTAAAAAGCAGAAACAAAGGAAAATGAAAGGAAAAAGGTAAAATGAGCAACTTAAAACCCATGTTACTAACAGCCTTAAAGTCCTATGACAAATCACAGTTTGTGAAAGATGTGACAGCAGGTATCATTGTGGCGATCATTGCACTTCCACTGTCTATCGCTCTGGCACTGGCATCTGGCGTAGGTCCTGAGGCAGGTATTTTTACAGCTATCGTAGCTGGATTCGTTATCTCCGCATTGGGCGGAAGTTGTGTACAGATTGCCGGACCGACTGCAGCATTTGCAACCATCGTAGCAGGTATCGTGGCAAGAGATGGAATGGACGGTCTTGTGATTGCAACGGTTCTTGCAGGTGTATTCCTGATTCTTATGGGAATCTGCCGTTTCGGAAGCCTGATCAAGTTTATCCCGTACACCATCACAACCGGTTTTACCTCCGGTATTGCTGTTACCATTGTGATCGGGCAGTTAAAGGACTTTTTTGGTGTGACCTATCCGGAAGGTGTCCGTGCGATCGAGACCATGGAAAAGCTGGCAGCATTTCTGGAAAATGTTGGAACTGTTAATCCGGCAGCTCTCATCGTGGGAGCTGTAAGCCTGGCAATCCTGATTATTTCCCCTTATATTTTTAAGAAGATACCAGGTTCCCTGATCGCAGTTATCGTTGGTATTTTTATGGTGAAATTCCTTCCGTTAAAGGTTTCTACCATTGGAAATCTGTACACTATCAGCAATGCACTGCCATCTTTCCATCTGCCGGCAGTTAACTTTGAGATCGTGCAGGCAGCTATTCCAAATGCATTTACCATTGCTATCCTGGCAGCCATTGAGTCTTTGCTTTCCTGTGTAGTCGCAGATGGCATGATCAATGGAAAACACCGCTCTGATATGGAATTAGTGGCACAGGGAGCGGGAAATATTGCATCTGCGTTATTTGGCGGCATCCCGGCTACAGGCGCTATTGCACGTACAGCGGCTAACATTAAAAATGGCGGCCGTACACCAGTTGCAGGTATGGTCCATTCCATTACGCTGGTAATCGTACTGGTAGTGCTGATGCCTTATGCAGGTATGATCCCAATGCCTACCATTGCAGCCATCCTGTTTATCGTAGCTTATAATATGTGCCAGTGGCGTACTTTTTTACAGTTGGTAAAAACAGCTCCAAAGAGCGATATACTGGTTCTGGTAGTTACTTTTGTACTGACTGTAGTATTTGACCTGGTGGTTGCGATAGAAATAGGCATGATCATTGCATGTCTGCTGTTCATTAAGAGAATGAGCGAAGAAACCAAGGCAGAAAGCTGGGTATATACCGATGATGATACAGTAGCAGTTAATGAAAATCTGCGTATGCTTCCGGCAGCCATCCGCGTTTATGAAGTAAGCGGTCCTTTATTCTTCGGTGCTTCTGATGCCATTGAGCACATTGTTGTGGAAGAAAGTGCAAAATGCCTGGTACTGCGTATGAGGGCAGTACCGGCACTGGACAGTACAGCCATGAATGCCCTGACAGCACTTACAAAGACCTGTGAAAGCAAGGGTGTGACCATTGTATTCTCCCATGTAAATGAGCAGCCTATGAAGGCAATGAAAAAAGCCGGATTTACTGAACTGGTGGGAGCAGAGAATTTCTGCCCGAATATCACAGCTGCGCTGGAAAGAGCAGAAGAGATCATTAAATAAAATAATACATAACACAAAAAAGCCAGAAGGCTGTTGTGAACCAATATCACAGCAGTCTTCTGGTTTTTATAATAAGTGGGATGACCATTAAGATCCACACAATAGGCTCTGCCATAATAATTCCCCAGTACTGGAAGATGCGGGCAAGGAGAAAAGCACAGATCACTTTTCCGATCAGCTCGATCAAACTGGAAAATACAGGAGTAATGTGATCTCCCATTCCCTGAAGGCCATTTCTTAAAACAGAGATGGCAGCAGGGGCAAAATAGAATAAAGAATCTGTTTTTAAGTACCAGGATGCATTGGAAAGAACCACCGGATTTTTAGAACTAGTTACCAGCCATATAAGCCATGGGGAAGCTGTATAGCTTAAAAGGATCATTCCCAATGACCAGATCCAGGTAAGGATCAGTGCCTGGCGGATACCGGTGCGGATGCGGTCTTTCTTACCTGCCCCCATGTTTTGGCCGCAGTAGGTTGCCATGGTCACGCCCATAACAGAAAAAGGAAGCATGAAAAATTCTGTAATCTTGCGGGCGGCTGTATGAGCAACGATAATATCCTGTCCAAAGGTATTGATGGCACACTGAAGAGACAGTGTCCCGAAAAATACAAGGGACATCATAGCTGCCATGGAAAGTCCGGAAGCATACAGCGCTTTGATCTCACATGGTTTAAGCTTAAAGTCCGGGAGCGAAAAACGGAAAATAGGATACCGTTTAAACATATAGACCAGGCTTATGAGCGCGGAAAGCGACTGGGATAATACAGTGGCCCAGGCAGCGCCTGCTACGCCAAAACCGAATTTTAATATAAAAAGCAGGTCCAGGGCAACATTTAATACTGCTGCAAAAAGCAGGAACAAAAGAGGGGCAGTGGTATCGCCTACAGCCCGAAGGATAGAGGCACAGCCATTGTAAAGCATAGTGGCTAAAAGACCTAAAAGAACAGCACGTATGTAGGCTGTGGATTGGTCCATTAATGCATCCGGCACATTCAGCAGTTTTAAAATAAAGGGCAGACTGCCTACGCAGGCAGCTGTAAGAAGCAGGGCTGTGATCCCGCCTAAAAGGAGACATCCGGCCCCGTATCGGGTTACACCCCGCTTATCTCCGGCTCCAAACTGCCGTGCAATGAGAAGAGCAAAACCATTTGTAAGTCCGGACAAAAATCCGATAAATAAAGTGCTGATAGAAGTAGTAGCGCCTACTGCAGCCAGAGCCGCTTCCCCTAAGGTGCTGCCTACTACACGGGTATCTGCCAGACTGTAACACAACTGGAAAATATTTCCAAGAGCCACAGGAACGGCAAAGGAGATCATTACTTTTGAGGGAGAACCCTTTGTTAAATCTTTCATAAAATCATACTTTCCTGAATTTTTATTACTGTAACGAATTTTTTAATCTGTTTGTAAAGGGGCATGCCGCCTGATGGTGACATTATCATAAATAAAAGTCAGTAGGTATCGTATCATAAAAATGAGAGGGAATCAATGAAAGAAAATAAGTATATTGTGGTATGCAAACATGATTAAGAAGAATCTTGCAAGTATTACCCAATTCCTAACCTTTGGTTAATAGTTATCTTATAAGATCCATCGTACAATAACAGTACGGTGGATTTCTTTTATTTCAGAACACATGCGAGGGAGGAATGTATAAAGAAAAAAACAAATAATTCTGTTTCAGCTGAACCTGTCAGGATGACAGATGCTGAACTGGCAAAGAAGTTGGGGCATTATCAGGCGGTAGAAGGCATTGATACATTAGCAGCTTGGAGACTATTTTCACACAGAACTATGGATTCCATGGAATAAGGAGAGGAAAAGATTATGAAAGAGCAGAAAATGACAGATGAGCAGTTATCACAGGAACTGAATAAGAGCAAAGGCAGCAGGATAGGCGGAAAACTTCTTTCGTTACTGGGCGGAGCTGTAATCCTGTTTGGCATTATCCTGGGGGGAAATATGGCGTTGATTATTATAGGCGCTGTATTGCTGGGGCTGGGCCGGATGACCCAGGGCAAAGCCGGGGATAAAGCAAACAAACAGGCATATGATACCATTGTGCCGGAAATTGTGGGCAATATTTTTACAAACATACAAATGGATCCGCTACCTCATCTTCTGGATGCAAAAGATACGAATATTCCGCTGCCCAGTCATAGTTACTGCAGTGGCAGCGGATACATCAGGGGAACATATCATGGACTGACGTCAGAGCTGTGTACCATTAAGCTGACGGATGTTGATGAATTCCAGCGTGAGGAGACCGGGCTGTGGGAAAAGAATGAACGTGAGATTTATAGGGGACAATGGATGCTGTGCGAACTTGAACAGGAATTTCCGACCTGGCTGACTTTCTGGCCGAGGGATAAAATGGATAAGCTGTTTCATTCCAGGACGATCAAAACCGGAAATGAAGCCTTTGATAAGCGGTTTAATCTGAGCAGTGATAATGAACAGGAAGCTCTTCACATTCTGAAGATCAGCCGGATAGAGCGTATCATGGAACTGGCAGATAATTCTTTTGGAAAATTTGCTGTCAATCTGAACCAGGATGGAAAAATATATATTGCAGTCCACAGCGGGCATGCATTTTTTGATATTGGTAAGGGAAAAGAAGATCCCGGACAGTTGCGCCAACGTTATATTCGCCAGCTGAACTGGTTTACAGACCTGGTGGACGTGTTCCGTTCTGTGTAAAAGCAGTGAAAGTTTAAGAAAGCACATTAGTGGCAGAAGGAGGCATATGAAAAAGATTACGATCATAATGTGCGGTTTCAGCCTTGCGATCGCGCTGGTAGCGCTGCCGTTCCAATATATGGAACATATTACATCAGGCCTGGGTCTCAGCCTTGCTGCAGTGCTTTTGACCTGGATTGGCATTCTTCAAAGAAAAAGCTCACAAGAGACTTATAAGCATGATGTGAGGTTATACTCAGCCAGTACCCTGATGAAAGTGGTAGATGTAGAAGAGTCTGAATTTGAAAGTTGGGAAAATCAGCCTGATGGAAGTTCACGGCTGCGCCGCGAAAAGATATATCTTCCGACTTACGAATATGCGGTGAATGGTAAAAAATACTGGTATTATAGCCGCAAGTCAGTTTCTGGAAAAGGAGATGTGGGAAAGCAGGTAGTTGGATATTATGCTCCAAACAGGCCGGATATTATCACAGAAAACCGCCCGGGAAAGCCTGTGTTTGGAGGATTCCTGTGTTTTTTCGGTGCTGCGGTTTTCCTGATTTTCAGCATTCTGGTATTTACTGGAATGATGGTCAGCTGTTGATTACAAAAGCAGGAAGATTTCTATTGCAATTTCCGGAAAATAGTATTATAGTTATAACTAACAAGTGCATATGATCTTCAGGGCAGGGTGAGATTCCCTACCGGTGGTATAGCCCACGAGCCGCAAGGTATGATTCGGTGAGATTCCGAGGCCGACAGTATAGTCTGGATGAAAGAAGATAGAGAACGGGATAAAAGATACGGTAGAATGCAGTATCAGATATTTGTTGGATATCAGCTCTGGAACAGTGATTGTTTCAGAGCTTTTTAGTTTTTAAAGAATGTCTGGGCTGGCTGAAAAGTTTTCTGAATTTCCAAATTTTTACAAAAAACGCTCTGGAGAATGAGATAGGCTCCGGGGCGTTTTTTCATTGCCATACATATTAGAATTGCCCCAGCATCTTATGATGTGAACGTGCTAATGGTGCATGTGCCGGTTAAACGTTTAGGAGAGCAGCAAGGAGGCGGACATTTGAAAACTATAGAAAATTACAGTGAAGACGAAAAATATATGGTTTTAGCTATGGAACTGGCAAAGAAAGGATATGGTTATACAGCTCCCAATCCAGTGGTTGGTGCAGTGATCGTAAAAAACGGCTGTATCATTGGCCAGGGATACCATGAGAAATATGGAGAACCCCACGCAGAGCGGAATGCATTAGCTTCCTGTACCCAGTCACCAGAAGGGGCAACCATTTATGTAACGTTAGAGCCCTGCTGCCATCATGGCAAACAACCCCCCTGTACAGATGCGATCATAGAAGCAGGTATCGGCCGGGTAGTGACTGGTTCCGGGGATCCAAATCCGTTAGTGGGAGGAAAAGGGATCCAGATTTTGAGGGACCACGGAATACAGGTAACAGAGCATGTACTGAGAGAAGAGTGCGACAGGTTAAATCAGGTATTTTTTCACTATATCCAGACGGGACGCCCTTATGTGACCATGAAGTACGCTATGACAATGGATGGAAAGATTGCTGCTTATACCGGCGCTTCCAGGTGGGTGACCGGGGAAGAAGCCAGACATCATGTACATGAACAGCGAAAGAAAAATACAGCGATCATGGTAGGGATCGGTACAGTGCTTGCAGATGATCCTATGCTTAACTGCCGTATAGAAGGGGGAAGAAATCCTGTCCGCATTATCTGCGATACCCATTTAAAGATGCCTCTTACCTCAAAGATCGTAAAAACGGCAAAAGATATTCCTACCATTATTGCCTGTTGCGTACCAGATGAAAAACTGCAAAAGCCCTATAAAGAAGCTGGCTGCAAAATACTTTTAACAGAGAAAAATATGGGTCACATTAACCTGGATCTTCTTATGGAACAACTGGGAAGGGAGAAGATAGACAGTATCCTGTTAGAAGGAGGAGGCACTCTTAATTGGGCGGCGTTAGAGGCTGGGGTTGTCCAGAAAATACAGGCATATATAGCACCAAAGCTTTTTGGTGGGATAACAGCTAAGACTCCGGTAGAAGGAAGAGGAGTGGAAGAACCGGATCAGGCTTTTTTCCTCAGACATAAAAAGATAAGTGTTCTGGGAGAAGACCTGCTTGTGGAAGGAGAGATAGAGAGAAATGTTTACAGGGATCATTGAAGAAAAAGGTATCATCAGTAAGATCATGAAAACTGACAGCCAGGCAGTCCTTACCATAAAGGCCAGTAAGATCATGAACGATATCCATAAAGGAGACAGCATTGCAGTAAATGGGATCTGTCTTACGGTTACAGCATTTTCTAAGAATGAATTCCAGGCAGATGTAATGCATGAAACATTAAACCGCACTTCTCTTAAAATGTTAAAGCCGGGAAGCAGCGTGAATCTGGAGCGGGCCATGGCAGCGGACGGCAGGTTTGGAGGTCATATCGTATCGGGGCATATTGATGGAACTGGAAAGATCACAGAAATAAAAGAAGACAGTCTGGCAATCTGGTATACCATAGAAGCATCGCTGGAAATACTTCGCTATATTGTGGAAAAGGGGTCAGTTGCTATTGATGGTATCAGCCTTACAGTAGCGAAAGTAACACAGACAACTTTTTCTGTTTCTACGATTCCCCATACACGAAAGATCACCACACTGGGAGAACGTAAAAAAGGTGATATGGTCAATCTGGAAAATGATATTGTAGGAAAATATGTGGAAAAGTTTACAAATGAGATAAAACCTTATGAAACAGCGATAAATACAAGTGAGAAAAAAAATCAGGGGATAACCAGAGAGAAACTGGCACACTATGGGTATTGATTAAAAATTCCGGGAGTGTGCCTGATAAAAGATCAACCATAAAGATATTGAAATATATTGCAGCAGAGAGGAGAACTATCATGGATCAGACAAAGAATACAGAAAATGGATTTAATACAGTGGAGGAAGCGTTAGAAGATTTAAGACAGGGAAAACTGATCCTTGTTACTGACGACCCTGACAGGGAAAATGAAGGAGATTTTATCTGTGCGGCAGAATATGCAACTACAGAGAATATTAATTTTATGGCAGTACACGGAAAGGGACTGATCTGTATGCCTATGTCAGAAGCTTTTGTGGAAAAATTAAAACTGCCACAGATGGTGACGACAAATACAGATAATCATGAAACTGCATTTACTGTATCCATCGACTGTGTGGATACCACCACTGGAATTTCCGCTGCAGAGCGTTCTGTTACAGCCATGCGGTGTGTGGCAGAAGATGCAAAACCGGAAGATTTCAGAAGACCGGGCCATATGTTCCCGCTTCTTGCAAAGAAAAACGGTGTTTTAGAGCGCAATGGACATACAGAAGCAACGGTTGACCTGTGCCGTCTGGCTGGTTTAAAGGAATGTGGCCTTTGCTGTGAGATCATGAAAGAAGATGGAACTATGATGCGTACCCCGCAGTTAAAGGAGCTGGCGAAAAAATGGAATATTAAATTTATTACCATTAAAGATCTTCAGGAGTACAGAAAAGTCCATGAACATCTGGTTGAGCAGGTGACTATAACGAAAATGCCTACAAAATATGGAGAATTTACGGCTTATGGATATATAAACCAGTTAAATGGTGAACATCATGTAGCGCTGGTAAAGGGTGACATAGGAAATGGCGAAAACGTGCTTTGCAGAGTCCATTCAGAATGCCTTACAGGTGATGTGTTCGGGTCCCTGCGCTGTGACTGTGGCCAGCAGTTTGCATCAGCCATGACCCAGATTGAAAAAGAAGGCAGAGGCATTGTGCTGTATATGCGCCAGGAAGGCAGAGGCATAGGCCTGATCAATAAATTAAGAGCCTATGAGCTGCAGGAACAGGGAATGGACACATTAGAAGCAAATCTTGCTCTTGGATTTAAAGGGGATGAAAGAGAATATTATATTGGAGCCCAGATATTAAGGGATCTGGGAGTAAGGAGCATGCGTCTGCTGACTAATAACCCGGATAAAGTGTATCAGTTATCTGCTTTTGGACTTAAGATCACAGAGCGTGTGCCTATCCAGATGCAGGAAACAGAATATGACCATTTTTATCTTCAGACCAAGAAAATACGTATGGGACATATGCTGCAGTAGATAATAAAGTGCAGTTCAAAATGAAAACAGCCATTTTTGAGGAAAAATGAGCGGATCACACATAAATATATACATAAAATAGAAAGGAAATAAAAAATATGCGTACATTAGAAGGAAAAGTAGTAGCAAAAGAGATTAAAGTAGGAATCGTAGCAGCCAGATTTAATGAATTTATCGTATCTAAATTAGTGGCAGGTGCCAGAGATGGCCTGCTGCGCCATGATGTAAAAGATGAAGATATTGACCTTGCATGGGTTCCAGGTGCATTTGAGATCCCGCTGATCGCATCTAAAATGGCCAAAAGCGGAAAATATGATGCAGTGATCTGCCTTGGAGCTGTTATAAGGGGAGCAACCAGCCATTATGATTATGTTTGCAGTGAGGTTTCAAAAGGAATCGCCAATGTATCTCTTTCAAGCGACATTCCGGTTATGTTTGGAGTGCTGACTACTGATAACATTGAACAGGCTATTGAGCGTGCAGGAACAAAAGCAGGAAACAAGGGCTATGACTGTGCCCTTGGAGCCATTGAGATGGTGAACCTGGTACGCCAGCTGGAAGGCTAAACAGTAAAATTCGGATCATAAACGCATAAAAGCCGCCAGATAGGCGGCTTTTGTATTATTTTCTTTCACTTTTCTTCTCATGTACCTTAAGAGGCATCATCAGATGTTCAATCATGATATTGTAAGCTTTTTGTCCATTTCCTTCTTTTACTGCATTGTAATAAGCCAGATGCTCATCTATGGTTCCCTGGATCCGGCCTTCTGCGGAAAGGGCATCCTGGGATGTTAAGTGGATCAGGTACAGCAGGCGCTGAAAGATCTGGTTAAATTCATCATTATGGAGATAATTAACGATCAGAAGATGGAACTGATGGTCATAATAAATGAAATCCTCTAATGAATCAGAATTTAATGCTTCTTCCATATTATCCAGGATCATTTTCAGGTTGTTCAGCAGCCGTTTGCCCTCTTTTGTATCTGCCTGTGAGGCGATCACAGTAGTACAGAAGCCTTCGATGGCACAGCGGATCTGGATACTGTCTTTCATATCCTTTTCGTTTAACTGACGGATCATAAAACCCTTGCTTGGTATGATGGTGATATAACCGTCCTGGCTTAAACACTGGAGAGCTTCACGCATGGGGGTTCGGGAAATCCCTATTTGGGCGGACAGCTTTGTTTCGGAATAGAGCTGGCCCGGTACTAATTCACCGTTTAAAATACCATTTTTTATGGAATCGTAAGCCTGCAGCTGCAGGAAGCTTTTTTCTTTCATTTTTTGTATCCATATCCTTTTTATAATCTGTATGATGTACTCTCGGAGTCTTTCATGCACTTGCTTTTGCGGCCGATTTTCCGCCAGTCGCACCCGAATTTTATCAACGTACGCACCGCGTACGCCTCAAAAATTTGGGCACAACTGACAAAAAATCTTCTCGCAAAATCAAGTACAAAAAGATTCCGAGAGTACATTATGATATCAGGGTTAAAAGGTCAAAAATCCGACGAGGGCTTGCTTGCGGGAGTGCAAAACATGCAGTAACCCGGTATCAGAGGGGGCAAAATATCTTTTACCCTCTACATCATCTGTATACAATCTTAAGGCTAAACGGTTGTGTCTGTCAAGAAGAACCCATGATTTTCCTGGCATGACAGTGGTTTGAGAAAAGGCATTATAACGAATGCATAAAATTATTATTGGAAATTTGTTGATTTTTACTCCTGAGAAAAACTTGACAGTATACCGACATACCGGTATACTGGTATACAGATAGGCAAGAAAAAGCCAGCAAAGAAAATAAAAACCAATTTTAAGGAGGAACCTGAAATGTGTGTTTACGAAATGGGTAACGTAAGAATTGTAGATCTTTCCAAGATCCTGGATCCAAAGACAGAGAGCAGAAGATGCCATCTGTTCCGCTTTAATACCGGGGGTGCTATTCCGGATTTCCACACCAATATGGATCTGATGAGCCATCTGGGAACTCATTGTGAGTGTCCTTACCATCATGATGATAACTGGCCATCTGTAGCAGAGCTGCCATTAACCACTTTCTTAGGCCGTGCAGTATATGTAGACTTTAAGGAGACTGTTGCTAAGCGTGGACATATCACTGCTGCTGATTTAGACCGTGAAGCTGGAAAGGTTAAAGAAGGAGATATCGTTATCATTGATTCTTCCTATAAGCTGTATCCATTTACACCTGATACCAACACAGATAAGGACCAGCGTCTTTTAGTTGGTGCAGAGAGTGCTGAGTGGTTCAAGGCTCACAAGGTAAAAGCAGTTGGTTTTGGTGATGGTGTTTCCATCGAAAACTGCAATGAAGATGTTAAGCCTTTCCATGACATTTTAATGGCAGAGAATATCGTATTCCTGGAAGTGTTAAGAAACTTAGAGCAGCTTAAGAAGGATGTATTCTTCATGAGCTATTCCCCACTTCCAATCCTTGGACTGGATTCCAGCCCTGTTCGTGCATATGCAATTGAAGGACTGGCTGAGTTCTCTGAATAATCAAGGATTACAAAGAGTGGATCTTAAATCAGACTGCGCCCCGGCATAAGAAAACTTTATGCAGGGCGCAATCTGATTTAAGGCATAGAAAAACGCTGAATGTGAGAATAAAAAAGGAGAAAGTAAAATGCGTATTGCAGTGATCGGTGCAGGAGCAATGGGTTCCATCTATGGCGGACATCTCTCCCAGCACAACGATGTTCTCTTAGTAGATACTAATGAAAAAGTAGTAGAGCAGGTTTCAAACAATGGTCTTCTCATTGATGAAGACGGTACCACTCATACTTATCATCCAGGTGCAGTTAGTAATACACAGGGACAAGCGCCTGCAGATTTAGTGATCCTGTTTGTAAAGGCGTTGTTTTCCAGAGCAGCATTAGAAGGGAATCGTGGTCTCATCGGACCAAACACCCGTCTCATGACTTTACAGAATGGTGCAGGACATGAAGATCTGTTAAAGGAATTTGTTGATGAAGATCATATTGTGATTGGTACAACAGAAGACAATGGTGCTGTTCTTGGAATGGGACATGTACGCCGTGGTGGAACAGGTGTTACTAATGTTGGTATGCTTGTAGAAGATAAAGAAGGTTTCCTTCCACAGTTAAAAGAAGCATTTGACCAGTGTGGTTTTAATGTAAAGATCCATGAAAATATCCAGACTCTGATCTGGGATAAACTGTTTACAAATGTTTCCTTAAGTGCCCTTACAGGTGTTCTTCAGGTAGATATGGGCTATATTGCAGCAAATGAGTATGCATGGGATCTGTGCTGCCAGCTGATCCATGAGACTGTAAAGACAGCAGCAGCAGCCGGACTGGACTTTGATGAAGAAAAAGTTCGTGAAAAAGTTAAAAATACTTCTATTAATAATCCAAAGGGATGTACATCTATCCGTGCAGACCTGCGTGATGGCAGAAAAACAGAGGTTGATACTATCAGCGGTGCTGTAGTGCGCGCAGCTCATAAGCATGGAGTTGAAGTTCCTGGTCATGAGTGTATTGTACGTCTTGTACATGCAATGGAAGGCAGAAACAAATAAAGCTAAAAAAGCTTATAATAAAGGAGAGAAAAAATGATTTTTTCATCTATTAAAAATGGTGATTCTTTTGAAAAGTACCCGGCAGCGATTCAGACTGCATTAGAGTACTTAAAGAGCCACGATTTCGCAGCTATGGAACCTGGTGTATATGAGATCCAGGGAAAAGATATCTATGCTCAGGTATTTGATGCCATGACAGAAGATGTTGCAGACAGACGTCCGGAGTCTCATGAGAAATATCTGGATGTACAGTTTTTAGTATCCGGAAGAGAACGTCTTGGATTTACCAAGAATACCGGAAACTACAAAGTAGCAGAGCACATTAAGGAAAGAGACCTGATCTTCTATGAAGCTGTGGAAGATGAAGGATATATTGAGTCCCGTCCGGGATGTTTCTGTGTATTCTTCCCATCTGATATCCATCGCCCACAGGTTATCTCCGGCGAAGCTATGAACCTGCGTAAGGTTGTAGTTAAGGTAAGTGTAGCATTGCTGTAATTAAGAGAGCAGTGTCACTGTATATGTGGAATGCATATATAAAATGAATCTTTAAAAGATAAGCAGCTTAGCATATGGTATTGGCCTGGAATACTATTTTAGGTTAATATGCTGAACTGCTATAATATTGAAAAAACGCAAAAATAAAACGCAAAAAACATGTTGACATAAGTTGACGGTAAGAAAATCTTAATATTAATTTGTAAAACCAGTAGGAGGATTTACCGGTATGTTAAAAAAAATGGCAATAGCTGTGGGGGTTATTTGCCTTATGGGTATGCTTACAGCCTGTGGACGTACTTCTGAACAGAAGGTGACAGAGATTCGCGTAGCTTTTAATCAGAACGAGAATCATCCGCAGTATCGTGCCATGAAAGCATTTGGGGAAAAATTTGAGAAGGAAACAAAGGGACGTTATCATGTAACTATTTATCCTAATGGGGTATTAGGAGAGCAGGGAGCAATGGCTGAATTTATCCGCACAGGAGCTTTACAAATGGCAATCGTGCCATGTTCTGTTCCAGAAGGATATGATCCGGACTTTGCTATTGTAGGAACACCTTATCTGTATGATAATATTGATCATCTTGAAAAAGCAACATTAAACGGGGTATTTGATGATCTGTTTGCATCTACTGAAAAATATAAATTCCGTGTACTGACTGTTTATACGGCAGGTGAGAGAAATGTATATGCAAAGAAACCGATCAATTCTGCAGATGATCTTAAAGGTATGATCATTCGTGTAAATGACAGCCCGACCTATGTAGAAATGGCAAAGCTGATGGGTGGTAATGGAAGCGTTATGGCACAGTCTGAGGTTTATACAGCACTGCAGCAAGGCGTTATTGATGCTGCTGAGAACAGTGAGCTGGTTTACCGTGATTTTAAGCATTATGAGGTTGCGCCTTACTATGCTTATACCCGTCATATTGTACATCCTGACGTAGTGCTTGCAAGTACTGCGTTCTTAAATTCCTTAAGTGACGAAGACAGAGAGATCTTCGACAGACTGATCAAGGAATCCACTGAAGAAGAATTTGAAACATTTAAACAGGATATTGAAGTAGCAAAGAAAGATGCCGAAGAAGCGGGCACCCAGTTCTGCTACCCGGATACCAGTGAACTGCGTGAGCGTTGCATGCCGCTGTTAAACAGGATTGCAAACCAGTCTGATGTGACAAAGCAGATTTATGATGCAGTAGTAGAATTAAGAGAGGAGGACAATAAATAATGAAAACATTAAAAAATGGTTTAGACCGCTTTTTAGCTTTTGTCTGTATTGTTGATTTTATTGTTATGGTCCTTCTTACGGTATATCAGGTGGTAGTACGTTACGTGTTTAAAAGCCCAAGCAGTGTCAGCGAAGTCCTTACCCGTTACTGTTTTGTATGGCTGATCCTGCTTTCAGCAACTTATGTATTCGGACAGCGTGATCATATTTGTATTACCTATTTAAAGGATAAAATGAATGGCAGCGCAAAGAGAATGTTAAATGCTGCTATTGAAGTAGTTGTCATTATCTTCTCAGCATTGATCCTGGTTTATGGTGGTTCTGTTATCACAACCATGAATATGCTGCAGTATGACTCCATCCTCAAGATTCCTACAGGAACTATTTACAGTATTATTCCTGTGTGTGGAGTACTGATCATTTTCTACAGTATCTATAATCTTATTGTAGAACTGAACAAGAAAGAAGGAGGAGAATAAGATATGTCTATTGCAGTTCAGGTTGCCCTGGTAATGGTTGTTCTTCTGGTTTTATTACTGGCAGCAGGTGTGCCGATCGGTGTGGGAATCGGACTCTCTTCCGCAGTTTCAATGATCTGTATGCTGCCATCCAATGTAGCTTTTGCAACATCTGCACAGAGGATTTTTGCAGGCTCTAACTCATTTTCACTGATCGCCATCCCGTTCTTTATTCTTGCAGGAAACATTATGAATAACGGAGGTATTGCATTAAGACTTGTAAATTGTGCAAAGGTCATCGGCGGACGTATGCCTGGTGCATTAGCACAGTCTAACGTGATCGCAAACATGCTGTTTGGTGCTATCAGTGGTTCTGGTGCAGCGGCTGCTGCAGCCATCGGAAGTACCATGGGACCTCTGGAAGAAGCAGAAGGCTATGACAAGAATTATTCTGCGGCAGTAAACGTTGCATCAGCTCCTGTTGGTATGCTGATCCCACCAAGCAATACTATGATCGTTTATTCTACGGTTGCAGGAAGCGTATCTATTTCCGCACTGTTTATGGCTGGTTATGTTCCCGGTCTGATCTGGGGGCTTGGTGTCATCATTCTGGCAACTATTACAGCAAAGAAATTAGGCTACAGAGGCGAAGCAAAGCTGACTGCCGGCATTGTATTAAAGACTTTCTGGCAGGCGATTCCAAGCCTTTTAATGATCGTTATCGTAATTGGAGGTATTCTTTGTGGTGTGTTCACTGCAACGGAAGGTTCCGCAGTAGCAGTTGTATATGCAACCGTTCTTTCCTTATTTTACGGTTCTATTAAAATTAAAGATATCCCAAGAATTGTACTGGACTCTGCGAAAATCACCGGTACTATTACTTTTATGATCGGACTTTCCTCTATTATGTCCTGGGCAATGGCATTTACCGGAATACCGGATATGGTAGCTGCAGCAGTTCTTGGTATTACAAGCAACAAGATTATTATTTTTCTGTTAATTAACATTATCCTTCTGTTTGTAGGTACTTTCATGGATCCGACACCAGCAATCCTGATCTTCACTCCAATCTTTTTGCCGATCTGCACAAGCCTTGGAATGAATGCAGTTCAGTTTGGTATCGTACTTTGCTACAATCTGTCTGTAGGCACCATTACACCTCCGGTAGGAACCATCCTGTTTACAGGCTGTAAGGTAGGCGGTGTTACTATTGAAAGTGTCATCAGCCATTTGCTGCCGTACTTTGCAATGATCATCATTGGTCTGCTGCTAGTGACCTATGTTCCGGTATTGTCACTGGGCCTGCCGTCAATGTTAGGATTACTGTAGGAAAACATGTATAAGCAAAATATCATATAGAATAATGAAACAGGCGTCATCGGAAATGTTTTCGGTGGCGTCTGTTTTTTAAATGTGTTATACTATTAAAAATGATGTTGGGGTCAAAAGATATTTTGCCCCTCTGATACCGAATTGCTACGTGCTTTGCACTCCTGCAATTCTAAAAATATATATTTGTCATAAAATCACAACTATCGGCATACACATATACATAGCGAAAATGAAAAGATACTGCAAAGTGACTTTTCACCACAAAAGCGGGGTGACTTAGTGAACATCAGAGAATCTCAGGAAGCACTGGAACTTGTAACTTTAAGCCCGTATGCCTCTTTTTCTGCAAAAACAAAAGGCAGAGACAGGCAGGAACCTTTATGTGATATCCGCCCGGAATACCAGAGGGATAGAGACCGCATCTTGCATTGCAAAGCATTTCGACGCATGAAGCATAAAACACAGGTGTTTCTTGCACCGGAGGGAGATCATTACCGTACAAGACTTACGCACACTTTGGAGGTGTCCCAGATAGCCAGGACTATTGCAAAGGCATTATGGTTAAATGAAAGTCTCGCTGAGGCTATTGCTTTGGGACATGATCTGGGGCATACGCCTTTTGGACATTCCGGGGAAGCTGTTTTAAATAAGATCTGTGAAGATGGCTTTACCCATTATGAGCAAAGTGTACGGGTGGTGGAGAAACTGGAAAAAAATGGAAAAGGATTAAACCTTACCTGGGAAGTGCGGGATGGGATCCGCAATCACCGTACAGCAGGTCATCCATCTACTTTAGAAGGCGCAGTAGTCCGGCTGTCGGATAAGATCGCCTACATTAACCACGATATAGATGATGCCATCCGGGCAAAGATGTTTGAAGAAAAAGATCTTCCTTTGTGCTATACAGATGTTCTTGGCCACAGTGTCCGGGAACGCTTAAATATCATGATCCATGATATTATTTTAAATAGTCTAAACAAGCCGGGGATCTTTATGTCAGAAGGCATGGAAGAGGCTATGATGGGACTTCGCCAGTGGATGTTTGACCATGTATATAAAAATGAGATACCAAAAGCAGAAGAAGGCAGAGCCCAGCAGATGCTTTCCCAGCTTTATTTCTATTATATGGATCATGTAGATGAGCTGCCCCAGGAGTATTTAAACTTCTTAGATGCAGGAGAAAAAGTCTCCAGGGTAGTGTGCGACTACATAGCAGGCATGAGTGATATTTATGCCATAGACCAGTTTGAAAAATTATTTGTTCCAAAACGCTGGAACGTGTATTAAATGATCACAGTTGTAACAGAAGGGAGAAAAAAGCATGTACTATCCGGATGAAGTCATAGAGGAAGTAAGAATGAAGAATGACATCGTAGATGTGATTTCAGGATATGTAAAGCTGCAGAAAAAAGGAGCTAATTATTTTGGCCTTTGCCCTTTCCATAATGAAAAATCACCTTCCTTTTCCGTTTCTCCGGGAAAACAGATGTATTATTGTTTCGGCTGCGGAGCTGGGGGAAATGTTCTTACTTTTGTAATGGAATATGAAAACTATACTTTTCAGGAGGCCCTGCAGTCTTTAGCTGACCGGGCGGGAGTTACCTTGCCGAAGATGGAATATAGCAAAGAAGCCAGAGAACAGGCAGAGCTTCGCAGCAGGCTGTTAGAGGTAAATAAGCTGGCAGCCAACTATTTTTATTACCAGATGAAGCAGCCGCAGGGAGAAATGGCATACGAATATTTCCATGACAAACGAAAGCTTACTGATGAGACTATGCTGCGTTTCGGACTCGGTTATTCCAATAAGACAAGTGACGATCTGTACCGCTTTCTGAAGGACAAGGGCTATGATGATGCATTTTTAAGCCAGACGGGTCTTGTGACCATTGAAGAGAGAGGTGGAAGAGATAAATTCTGGAACCGTGTCATGTTTCCAATCATGGATGTGAATAACCGCGTCATCGGTTTTGGCGGCCGTGTAATGGGGGATGGAGAGCCAAAATATTTAAACTCTCCGGAAACAAGATTATTTGATAAAAGCCGGAATCTGTATGGACTGAATTATGCAAGGACTACCAGGGAAAAATACATGCTGGTGTGCGAAGGCTATCTGGATGTGATCTCCATGCACCAGGCGGGATTTACCAATGCAGTGGCATCTTTGGGAACTGCATTTACAAGCCAGCATGCAGGGGTTTTAAAACGCTATACAGATCAGGTGATCTTAACTTATGATAGTGATGGCGCCGGTGTAAAAGCTGCGCTGCGGGCTATTCCTATATTAAGGGATGCAGGTATTTCTGCTAGAGTGTTGAACATGAAGCCGTATAAGGATCCGGATGAATTTATTAAAAATATGGGGTCAGAGGCTTTTAAAGAGAGGATCGCCCAGGCAAAAAACAGCTTCTTATTTGAGATAGATGTATTAAAACGAAACTATCAATTAGAAGACCCGGAGCAGAAGACGAGATTTTATCAGGAAACGGCAAAGAAGCTATTACAGTTTGGAGAACCTTTGGAACGGGATAATTATATCCAGGCAGTATCCAGGGAACAGATGATAAAAGAAGAAGAGCTTCGCCAGTTAGTAAACCGTTTGGGAATGCAGATGGGCTTAAAGGCTGGTGACAGCTATAGGGAAGATGCTTCCGGAAGAAGTGTTATTTCCAGGGAAAATGAAAATAGCCTAGGCAATAATACAGGACGGCTGGAGTATGGCGGTGATCCATATGTGGGACAGGCAGTTGGGCAGAACCAGATGCCCATAAAGAAAGCCGGAAGAAAGCAGGAACGGGAAGATGGCATACGAAGATCCCAAAGATTATTGCTTACCTGGCTGATCGAGAACCCGGAATTATTTGACAAGATAAATGGCATTATAACGGCTGATGATTTTGTGGAAGACCTGTATCATCAGGTGGCAGCCATGGTATTTGAAGGCCATGAAGCAGGAAATGTAAATCCGGCAGGTATTTTAAGCAGGTTCATCAATGATGAAGACCAGTACAAGGAAGTAGCGGCATTATTTAATGCCAGTTTAAAAGAATCCTTAAACAATGAGGAGCAGAAAAAGGCATTTGCGGAGACTGTGATGAAAGTAAGAAAGAACAGCCTGGACACTGCAAGCCGAAATGCGAAAGATATAGCCCAGCTGCAGGAGATCATAAAGCAGCAGGCAGCGTTAAAGCAGCTGCATATATCTTTGGATTGATTTAAGGAGGAAGCCTGATGAAAAGAACGCACAGAGAGGAATCTTTAAGCTTTAAGGAGAAAATGGGCCGGCTTTTAGCAGATGCCGGTACCGGAAAACGTCAGGTGGAGTACCGTGATGTTTTTCGGTATTTCAAACCAAAAGAGTTGAAAGAGGAGGAGCTGGACCGCGTTCTTGACATACTGGCGGAAAATCAGGTACAGATATTAGATGGGGAAGAAGAGCGGGATGATCCTGAAACAGAGTCAGAAGAGGAACTGGCAGAAAAGATGGTTCAGGCAGAAAGAGGGGCATGGGATCAGGCAGACCCGGTGTGTCTGTATTTAAAAGAAATTGGAAAGATATCTCTTCTGACTCAGGAAGAGGAGCTGGATCTGGCCATACAGATACAGGCCGGGAGCCAAGAGGCAAAGGAAAAGCTGGCAAAGGCTAACCTGCGTCTGGTGGTGAGCATTGCCAAGCATTATGCAGGGCGTGGAGTGGCATTTTTAGATCTGGTCCAGGAAGGAAATCTGGGGCTGATGCGGGCTGTGGAGAAGTTTGACTATGAAAAAGGTTACCGCTTCAGTACATATGCTACCTGGTGGATCCGTCAATCTATTTCAAGGGCAATTGCAGACCAGGCCAGAACTATCCGTATTCCGGTCCATATGGTGGAGATCATTAACCGGGTGATGCGAAGCTCCAGACGGCTTATTCAGGAATTGGGGCGGGAGCCTACAGTACAGGAGATAGCAGACCAGGTACATATGCCGGTGAAAAGAGTAGAAGAAGTATTAAATATGGCTCAGGAGCCGGTGTCTCTTGAAACACCGGTTGGAGAGGAAGAAGATAGTCATCTGGTGGATTTTATACAGGATGAAAAAATGTCATTTCTTCAGGACGAGGCATCCTTTGTATTTTTGCATGAGCAGCTGGTAGAAGTATTACAAACACTGACACCAAGAGAACAGCAGGTATTATCCCTGCGTTTTGGGTTGTATGACGGTGAGGCAAGAACGCTGGAGGAAGTGGGAAAAAAGTTTCATGTAACCAGAGAACGGATCCGCCAGATCGAGGATAAAGCTCTTCGCAAACTGCGCCATCCAAGCAGGAGCCGGAAATTAAAGGATTATCTGGAAAGCTGATGGGTCAAAATACCGTTTGCCCTCAACATCAATATATACAGTATAGAAAGAACAGGACGGATATGACGGATAAAATTAACAATAGCGAGACAAAAAAGACAAGGCTTCGCCTTTCAGAACGGTTAAAACTGGTGGCTTCTTTTGTACCGGAAGGAAGCCGGGTCGCAGATATTGGAACAGATCATGGATATGTGCCTATTTATCTGGCAGAAACAGGAAAAATAAAAAGTGCACTGGCTATGGATGTGAGAAAAGGACCGTTAGCAAGAGCGGATGAACATATTGAAGAATACAGACGGGATGCAGGAGATGCTGCTATTTCCATAGAGACCCGTTTAAGCAATGGACTGGAAAAATTACATGCCGGAGAAGCTGATACGGTCATTATCGCAGGAATGGGTGGAGAGCTGGAGATCAGCATTTTAGAGAATGGAAAGCAATTATGGGGCAGTATCCCATATTGGATCTTTTCTCCCCAGTCAGATCTGGAGAAGTTCCGCCGTTATCTGAAGGAAAATGGCTTTTTTATTGAAGATGAAGCCATGATACTGGATGAAGGAAAGTTTTATACAGTGATAAAAGCGGGGTTTGGTTCAGAAGGAAAGGATACCGTAAGCTGTGAAACAGTTCCGGAATATCGTTTTGGGGCTGTTTTGATCAGACGTGGGGATGCTGTTTTGAAGCAGTACCTTTTAAAAGAAGAAAAAAGAGTAGAAGGGATCTTAAAGGGCTTTGCAGGAAAAAAAGAGGAAGAGCTGACTGCAGGACAGACAGCAGCCTGCAGGACTTTAAAAGAAGAACTTTTATGTATCAGGGAGGCGCAAGATGAAATGCAGTGAAGTGATAGAGGTATTAGGCAGACTGGCTCCTGAAAGCTGTGCCTGCGACTGGGACAATCCGGGATTATTAGCAGGACGCAGTGATAAAGAGGTAAAAAAAATCTATATTGCCTTAGATGCCACAGATCAGGTGGTTGAGGCAGCCATTAAAGGGGGAGCAGATATGCTTCTGACCCATCATCCCCTTATTTTTAAAGCAATCAAAAAAGTGAATGACCAGAATTTCATTACCAGACGTCTAGTAAAATTGATCCAGGCAGATATTTCCTATTATGCCATGCACACAAATTTTGATGCAGCTCCCGGTTGTATGGCAGACCTGGCAGCTGAACGGCTTTCTTTAAAGGATACAGAGCCGTTAGAGTGTATGGGAGATATGGAAATAAATGGAAATTCTGTGGCATATGGAATTGGAAAAACAGGAAATCTGGCAGGAAATCTGACTGTAAAAGCTCTGGCTGAAAAAGTTAAACAGGCTTTTGATCTTCCTTTTGTGCTGGTATATGGAGAAGAACTGATGGACATGGAAATAGAAAAAGTGGCTCTTTGTCCAGGTGCAGGCGGAAGCGTTATCGAAGAAGCTATCCACGCAGGTGCAAAGGCACTGGTAACAGGGGATATCAGTCATCATCAGGGAATTGATGCAGCAGCCAGAGATATGGCAGTGATCGATGCAGGGCACTATGGAATGGAGCACATTTTTATCCAGTATATGGCTGGATATCTGAAAAAAAACCTGCCATCGGATGTGGAGGTCGTTACAGCTCCATCTGCATGGCCAACTGTTCTTTTATAATTGTTGTCTTTGTGCAGCTGATGGACAATGTCCTCCCGGAGTTCAACATGCACCTGTGTTTGTGGCTGAGTTTCTGCCAGTCATGCCTGAATTTCAGAGGCGGATGCAACGCAGTCTCTCAGAAATTCTGGTATAACTGGCAAAAAATCTTCTCATAAATCAGGTATAGAAAGATTCCGGGAGAACATTTCATATAAAAAGGAGGTGTCTATGATCCAGCTGAAGATAGATACACAGATAAAAACATATTCAGAAGATGTTACCTGGCAGGTGGTAGCAGAAGAGTATCAGAAAGAGTACGCAGATGAGATATTATTAGTGCAGGTAAATGGAAAACTCCAGGAACTTCAGGAAAAAATACGGGAAGGAGAAGTTCAGTTTATCACAGCAAGGCAAAAACCGGGAATTTCCGCTTATAAGCGAAGTGTCACCCTTCTGATGCTGAAAGCTTTTTACGCAGTGGCAGGTCTTGAAAATGTGGAGAAAGTTATTGTGGATTTTTCCATTGGAAAAGGTTTTTTTGTAGAAGCAAGAGGAAATTTTACATTAAACCAGGAGCTTCTTGAACAGGTGAAAGCTAAAATGCAGGAATACGTAGATCAGGAGATCCCAATCTTAAAACGCAGTATTTCTACCGATGATGCCATAGAACGCTTTCACAGGCACAGGATGTATGATAAAGAACGTCTCTTCCGCTATCGTCGTGTGTCCAGAGTCAATGTTTACAGTATTGACGGGTTTGAGGACTATTTTTACGGATATATGGTTCCAAATACGAAATACATCCGTTATTTCGATTTAAAGCTGTATGAATATGGCTTTGTACTTATGCTGCCATCGATGCTGGCGCCTACAGTGCTGCCGCAATTTGCCCCTCTTCCAAAGCTGTTTCATACATTGGCAGATTCCTCACTATGGGGACAACGTCTGGATCTGGAGACAGTAGGAGCTTTAAATGACAAGATAGCAGAAGGAGATATGTCGCACCTGATCCTGATCCAGGAGGCTCTTCAGGAAAAGCGTATTGCAGAGATCGCAGCTCAGATCGCAGAACGGAAAACAGCTAAGATCGTTATGATCGCAGGTCCGTCTTCTTCAGGAAAGACTACATTTTCACATAGACTGTCAGTGCAGTTAGAGGCCATTGGATTAAAACCGCACCCTATTGCAGTGGATAACTATTTTGTAAACCGGGTAGACAGCCCAAGGGATGAAAATGGCAATTATAATTATGAGATCCTTGAATGTCTGGATGTAGAGCAGTTCAATCAGGATATGCAGGCTCTTTTAAGAGGAGAGCAGGTGGAACTGCCCTATTATAATTTCAAAAAAGGAGAACGGGAGTACAAGGGTGATTTCCTGAAGCTGGGAAAAGAGGATATTCTGGTGATCGAGGGGATCCACTGTTTAAATGACCGTTTATCCTATTCTCTTCCAAGAGAGAGTAAGTTTAAGATCTACATAAGTGCTCTTACCCAGTTAAATATTGACGAGCATAATCGTATTCCCACTACAGACGGACGTCTGCTGCGCCGTATGATCCGGGATGCAAGGACAAGGGGAACTTCTGCCCGGGATACCATCCGTATGTGGCCGTCTGTGCGAAAAGGAGAAGAGGAAAACATTTTCCCATATCAGGAAGAGGCAGATGCTATGTTTAATTCAGCTCTGATCTATGAACTGGCTGTGTTAAAGCAGTATGTGGAACCATTGCTTTTTGGTATTCCAAAAAACTGTCCGGAATATACAGAGGCAAAGCGTCTCCTTAAATTCCTGGATTATTTTATCGGTGTCAGCAGCGAAGATATACCGAAAAACTCTATTTTAAGGGAATTTATAGGCGGAAGCTGTCTGGATGTGTAGTTTGTGAGTGTGGAATCTGGAAGACTAAAGGCTGTATGGGGTGAAATTGGGATTTAGTTCAATAGGGTCCGAAAGGTCTCCTCCATGTATAAACGCATTCACGGTAATTTTGTCCATTTTGCTCCGCCGCCGATTAGGCAGGTCTCCGGCAAACTCGCTCACTGCGTTCGCTCAAACAGTGCCTCCAACCTGCCAGCTATGCTCACAAAATGGACAAAATTGCCTAACGAATGCTTATTATACATGGAGGAGCCCTTTCTACTGTATTGGAT
>ERZ827194.491-NODE-491-length-29041-cov-3.40406_pt1 | contig 29041 bp, 29 predicted proteins | sample MGYA00519777_ERZ827194 | MGnify/ENA primary metagenome ERZ827194 (study PRJEB31778, sample SAMEA3449277) | human gut metagenome | biome: human gut; feature: human-associated habitat; material: faeces | place: United Kingdom | collected 2010/2012 ...
AACCTTGACAACGTTGTTGAAAATACAACATCCGCTGAATCACGTATCCGTGATACAGATATGGCTGAAGAAATGGTTAGCTACTCAAAGAACAACATTCTTATGCAGGCAGGTCAGTCTATGCTTGCACAGGCTAATCAGCAGAATCAGGGTGTTCTTTCACTTCTTCAGTAATTTGGATTATCGTAATAATCTTAGTTCCCTTGGGCAGACGTTCAGAGTCCGCCTGAGGGACTTTTTGTATATAATAAAAAATAAAGAAACACTTGCAAAATACAGACGGATATGTTATGATACATATACCGTAAGGCAAAAACAACTACAAAAAACATACATCTATGAAGCCTTTGCTGATATTAGGCTCAGGGCTTGGCAAATGCAAATGCAAATGCAAATGCAAATGCATATCTATATCATATATATTTAATATGTGTTTACATTTGTATCTTAGGAATAACTCAATTCCAATTTTCCAGTATGAAATCGAAAATCGAATAAAGGGGGAGAAAGATTGAACGAAGAATTGAAAAAAACTGTGCGTGCAGTGCAGGGAATGGAACAGTACGATGAAAGTGTAAAACAGGTATTGGCACACAAAATCATACTGGCAAGTATTCTTGTAAATATCGAAGCGCAGAAAGATGAACCGACCTCGTATTACATACAGAACAGGGCAGTGTTTTATGCGTGCCGAATGGTGTCTTCTCAGAAAGAGCGGGATTTTACGGGCATGAATTATAATGATATTAAAAAAGTATATACAATATGGATATGCATGAATCAAAAAGAAAACAGCTTGAATTATCTGCATTTAACGAATGAGAATCTTATGGGGAAGACTGCAATAGAAAAAGCAGGGGATTTGATACACATTATTTTACTGGGACTTGCAAAAAAATTACCACCCTATACAGAGGAAAATAAACTGCACAGGCTGTTGGGTGCATTATTTACAAATGAGTTGACGGCAGATGAGAAAATCAGTATCATAGAATCAGAATATAACATTGAAGCGAAAAATGAATTGCGAAAGGATGTGAGGAAAGTGAGCGGATTAGGAGAAAGCCTTGTGGAAAGTGCGGCAGAAGAAGCATGGGAACAGCGTGAAATTAAGTTTATCATCAGTATGAACGAAAAAGGCTACACAATAGAGCAGATAGCCGATGTCACGGAAAAGAGCAAAGAAGAAGTAGAGGCAGTGTTGGAAAAAAGTAAATGAGATTGATTAAAAAATAAACTGATTTATAAATTTACTTAATAATATTAAAAATTACGGTCGAATATTGATAATATATTAAGCAAAAATTGGAAAATAAAAATAAAGTATTTTGATTGATTTTGACGGAATTCAATGATATGATACATCTACTCAAGTAAAAGCATACGTGTAAGATATATTACCCGTAGGAGAATGGAGAATCATAATCATGAAAAGACAAACCACTTTATTACAGGCAGTTATTGTATTAGGCGGCTTTCTTGCCTTGGCATTTTTATGCAATCAGTCTGGCATCGAGATACATCTTGCACTTTTTGCAGCCTGGTTTCTTGCAATGGCTGTTGGCAAAAGAAATGGATTTTCCTATCAGGAAATGGAACATGCGGTCACGAAAGGCATTTATGACGGCATGAGCGCTATTTTAATCCTGCTGGCGGTCGGTGCGCTGGTCGGAACGTGGATTTCCGGCGGAATTGTACCCAGTCTGATTTATTACGGTCTAAAAGTAATACATCCGTCTATCTTTTTACTGGCAACATTGATTCTTTGCAGTATTACATCGATTGCAACCGGTACTTCATGGGGAACAGTCGGAACATCCGGTATTGCCATGATGGGTATCGGTTCAGCACTTGGAATTCCGGCACCAATAACAGCCGGAGCCGTATTGTCCGGTGCTTATTTCGGTGACAAGCTTTCACCGCTTTCAGACAGCTGCGTATTGTCTGCGGCAATGGCGGATATTGATGTTATTGACCATGTACGCGGTATTTTGCCGGTATCATTAAGTGCATTTGGTATTACAGGCATTGCATTTACGGTTCTTGGTTTCCGCCTGGGCGGCGGCAGTGCGGATATGACACAGGTCAACAGCGTTATGGCGGCACTTCAGGAAAATTTTCATATCAGTTTATTCGCATTTGTGCCAATGCTGGTTGTTATTATTTTACTGATACTCAAAATGCCGTCCCTGCCGGTTATTTCATTTGGTGCGGGACTTGGAATTGTATGGGGCATTATATTTCAAGGACTGACTCCGGTAAAGGCGATTTCTACAGCATGGGTACAGCTTGAAATGAATACGGGAATCGAATTTATTGATTCACTGCTTTCACGTGGCGGCATGAACAGTATGCTGTGGTCGGTGGCAATTATTATTCTGGGGCTTGGATTTGGCGGATTACTCGACCGGATTGGTATTATTAAGGCAATCGCCGGAAAGGTTTATCAACATATCAACAATGGTGGAACGCTGACCGTATTTACGATTATTGTTGGATTTTTAGGTTGTCTGCTTGGCAGTGCAATGTATGTTTCACTGGTCCTTACACCGAAAATCATGGCGGAAAAGTATGACGAAATGGGTTACAGCCGACGGGTTCTTTCAAGAAATGCTGAAATTGGCGGTACGCTGACAGCCGGAATGATTCCGTGGAGTGACAACGGTATTTATATGGCAACAATTCTTGGTGTTGCGACATTTGAGTATTTACCGTATATGTGGCTTTCATTTTCATGCATTGCATTGGCGATAATTTTCGGTTTTACAGGTCTGTTTATGTGGAAAAATAAAAATGCCGTTTAACGGCGGATTGGGGACTATATGAAGAAAATATTATTAATTGCGACAGGCGGAACAATCGCGTCTTCTGAATCATCAGAGGGGCTGACACCGTCGATTGATGTAAAAACACTGCTTACCTATATTCCGGAAATTGAGTCTATCTGTCATCTGGAGGGCATTTCCGTGATGAGGGTGGACAGTACCAATATGAATCCGAAGCTGATGGCGCGGATTGCGGAAACGATAGCACAGAATTATGATGCATATGACGGTTTTGTTATTGCACACGGTACGGATACCATGGCATACAGTGCGGCAGGCATTACGTATATGTTAAAAAATCTTGCAAAGCCGGTGGTGTTTACCGGTTCACAGATTCCGATAGAGGCATTGTATACCGATGCCAAAAAGAATCTCTCCGATGCGATTCGTTTTGCGTGTGAGGGTATCCGCGGTGTGTATGTTGCATTTGACGGAATTGTAATCAACGGTACACATGCCATGAAGATTAAAACAAGAAGCTCCGATGCGTTTAAAAGTATTAATTTTCCGGTGATTGCTGAGATTAAACTGGGCAAAATTACGTATAATCAGCTGCTTACTTATTCCGGGCATCTGGATAAATTAAGTGAGGAAATAACCGGTGATTTTGCAATAGATACAAAGGTCTGCCGGGATATTTTTGTATTGAAAATCTTTCCGGGAATCGGAACAGAGCTATTTGATTTTATCCGCACACAGTATAAGGGTGTTATTATTGAAAGCTTTGGTATCGGCGGAATTCCGAATGTTGATGAGGATATCGTGTCAAAGATACATGAACTGATTGAGGCCGGAGTCGCAGTTGTCATTACAACGCAATGCATTTACGAGGGAATTGACCTGAGTATCTATGAGGTTGGGCAGACTCTTGGACGGCAGAAGGTTATTGTTGCTGCAGATATGACGACAGAAGCTGTTGTGATGAAGCTGATGTGGGCGCTTGCACATTATGAGCAGATTGACGATATTAAAAGATACATGGAAACACCATATTTTGCAGATAGAAGTTATTAAACATGAAGACAGGTTAACGCAAAACAGACACCTATCCACTTTATTGTAGATGGGTGTCTGGTTTTTAATCAATATTGATACGGATTAATCCGATGACTTTTCCGATAATTTCGCAGGAATCTACAATAATAGGTTCCATAAAATCATTCTCCGGCTGTAAGCGGATATGTCCGTTTTCCTTGTAGAAACGCTTTACAGTAGCAGAGTCATCTACAAGCGCAACAACAATTTCTCCATTAGATGCGGTAGACTGCTGCTTAACAATAATCTGGTCGCCGTCATAAATGCCGGCATTTACCATACTTTCCCCCTTGACATTTAACATAAAGACTTCTTCTTTCGGAATAAATTCCGCCGGAATCGGAAAATAACTTGTAATATTTTCAACAGCTAAGAGCGGCTGTCCGGCAGCAACCTGTCCTATTAAAGGAACATTGACAACTTCACGTCTTGTCAGGTTAAAATTATCATCTATAATCTCAATCGCACGCGGCTTTGTAGGGTCTCTGCGGATATATCCATTCTTTTCCAGGGTTTCCAGATGTGCATGTACAGAAGAAGTCGACTTTAAATTGACTGCCGTACAGATATCACGTACTGATGGCGGATAGCCCTTATTTAAAATCTGGGACTTAATATATTCTAATATTTCAGTCTGCTTTTTAGTAATTCTGCCATATGCCATAGACCATAACCTCCATAAATTTATAGAACTATCGTAACATATCATGCGCAAAAATGCAAACAAATTTTCAGAACAATTTTTCGGAATATATGTTCGATTATGTATTGACAAACATATGTTCAAGAGATATAATACAATCAATTCAAAAGAACAAATGTTTGAGTTTCATTGGAAAGCGAGGATACGATTATGAATGGTATGATGGCAGTTACAAAAAAAGAGCAGGTAAGAATTATAGCAGGACTTTTTTCACCGGCAGGAGTTATTGCGGCAGTCAGAAGGCTGGATATACGCATCATTCACGCAATTTTAGCAGCGGTCCTTTTAATTGCAGTAACCGGTATTGGGGGAAGAATGATAATTGCAAATGCTTCTGTTAAAGAAGGACAGAATGCATTGGAACGGTATTATACAAGCATTACTATTGAAGATTGTGATACGTTATGGGATATCGAGGCACGTTACAATACAGGCGCAGAGAACAAAGAACAGTATATCCGCTCCATCATGCAGATGAATCATATGAGTTCTGATATTTTATACAGCGGACAGAATCTGATCATTTATTATTACGGTCAGCCACAGACGAATTAAAAGCACTGAAAAGAATATCTGCACAGAGGCGCCGCTGCGAAGAAGCTGTGTTTTGTGTAATGGAATTGCAGCAGCTGTAATCAATTGGAAAACAAATCAAGTCATTGGATTTTCCGTAAGAATCGTGTATAATATAGAAGTATAACGATAAAGTCAGATAGAGTGAAATGGAGAATTTGTATGATGACATTTGAAGAATTAGGGGTGTCAAAGGCACTGACCGCTGTTTTAAATAAACGGAATATTACAGCACCGACCCCGATACAGCAGCGTGCTTATCAGCCGGTAACAAAAGGAACGGATGTTATCGGCTGTTCCAGCACAGGTTCGGGAAAGACACTGGCTTATTTACTGCCTGTGATTGCAACGATGCAGCCGGACAGCAAATATATACAGACGTTGATACTTGTTCCGACCCAGGAACTTGCAGTTCAGGTGTGTAATGAAGCAGAATTGCTCTTTAAAGGCGCACAGCTGCCATATAAGGCATTATTTCTGATTGGCGAGGGAAATATTAACCGCCAGATTGAATCGCTTAAAACAAAGCCTGCATTGGTTGTAGGCACACCGGCGCGTATTTTGCAGTTAATCCGTCAGAAAAAGCTGCGGGTACATGATGTCAAGACACTTGTGATTGATGAAGCGGATAAGCTGATGGACAAGACATATTGCGAACAGATATTTGCAATCCGTAAATCACTGATGAAGTATACGCAGGTGCTGATGTTTTCGGCAAGTATTGATAAAAAGACACGGCAGATTGCCAATCAGATTACATATCATGCGGTTGTTTTAGATACAAAGCAAAAGAATGAAAGTCTGATTCCAAAAACGATTAAGCATATTTTTATTGTGACAGACAGACGGGAACGGATTGAAACTTTAAGAAAAATCGCTAAGGCGTTAAATTCAGATAAGGTCATGGTTTTTATTAATACCAGATATGACCTTGAAGAATCCTATCAGAAGCTTCAATATCATCATTATAATGTAGCTGCGTTATCCGGGAATCAGGATAAGCAGGAAAAGAAAACGGCAATTGAACATTTTAAATCAGGAACGGTTCAGTATCTTTTGGCAACGGATGTTGCAGCCAGAGGCTTACAGATTGATAATGTTGAAACCGTGATTAATGTGAATCTTCCTGAAGAATCCAAGGAATATCTGCACAGGGCCGGCCGCTGCGGAAGAAACGGTCAGGAAGGATTATGTGTATCCATTATTACAGAAAATGAATTGAATAAGATTAAAAAGTATCAAAAAGAATTTAAAATCAATGTAGTACAGAAACGTTTATATAACGGAAAACTGGTTGCTAAGTAAGAAAATAAACGATAGACGGTGATTTATGTAAAAAGAAATACGAAACTTCGTTAAACTTGGGTTTAGCGAAGTGATATATTACAAAGATACTGTCTGCAATTATAAATTATGTTATATGAACGCTCCTCTGCTTTTTTGATTATGGAGGAAATATGGCCGAAACAAAAACATATGCCCAGCAGCAAACGATAAAGTATACAAAAAAACTCAACGAATTACTGAAAATTCTTCCGTCGTTTTGTACAGAGTATTTTAACAGTCTTGAATATTCCAAGCAGCCCAGGACAAGGGTTGCTTACGCAATGGATATCAAGGGCTTTTTTGAATTTCTGATATGTGAATATCCGCAATATGCCAATTATGCAGTAAAGGATTTTACACTGGCAGACCTTGAAAAACTTAAAGGTCAGGATATTTCAGATTATCTGCGGTATGTAAAATTATATGATAAAGAAGGTAAAGAAGTCAGCAATTCAGAACGTGCAGCAAAGAGGAAGCTGTGTGCATTGCGCCGTTTTTATGCCTACTACTACCGTTATGAAATGATTGGGGAGAATCCAACGCTTAAAGTGGATATGCCAAAGATTCATGACAAGGCTATTACGCGTTTAGATGTTAATGAAGTGGCAGAATTTTTAGACAATGTGGAATCCGGCAATAAACTGTCAAAGGCACAGCTAAAGCGCCATGAAAAGTTAAAGACAAGGGATTTGGCGCTGCTTACACTGATGCTGGGGACGGGAATCCGTGTATCGGAATGTGTCGGGCTGGATATGAAGGATGTTGATTTTGACAATGACCGAATCAAAGTCGTCCGTAAAGGCGGTGCTGAAAGTTTTGTATATTTTGGCGATGAAGTTGAAGAAGCGTTATCTGCGTATATGGAGGAACGGAAAGAACTAAATCCAAAAGAGGGGCATGAAAACGCCCTGTTCTTATCTTCAGTCGGAAAAAGGCTGTGCGTGCGGTCAGTAGAACTTTTGGTGAAAAAGTATGCTTCTACTGTTACAACCGTAAAGCACATTACGCCGCACAAGCTGCGCAGTACATATGGTACGAATCTGTATCAGGAAAGCAAGGATATTTATTTAGTTGCCGATGTTTTAGGACATAAAGACGTCAATACAACCCGCCGCCATTATGCAGAAATCGTAGATGAAAATAAGAGAAATGCAAGAAATATCGTTCATTTACGCAGAGATTAAAACTACGAGCAGCTGTAAAATAAAAAATGCGAAAAACTGTAATCTGTCAATATACAGTTTTTCGCATTTTCTTTTATGCATTTTTTATTTATCTTCTGTTTTTGTCCGGTTTTTCCTTTTGAAAATTTTGACTATTTTAAATTATTATTGACCGGTGTTGTTGGTCGGCTTAATCTGACTTTTGTTATCAGAACCGTTATTTGTGCTGTTTGATGAAGTTGAAGCTTCTGTGACAGCTGTTACAGGCTGTGAATTGGTTGGAGCTGGTGTCGTTGTATCAGTTTGTGCCGGCTGTGTCGCAGCGGCTGTTGCCGGAGCTGTAGTTTCGGCAGGCACAGTACTCTCCGCTTCATCTGTTACCGTTACATAACGGTAGTATTTTAAATTTGTACCAAAGCTGTCATTTAAAAAGTAAATGACTTTATATACACCGGGCGTTGATGTATCAACGCTTCCTGTAGCTGTGATATATGAAGTGATATCATTGTTATTTACATCTTTTGCGTAAACACCGGTCCAGATGTCAAAGTCTGAATTTAAAGCAACGGTACAGTCACGGGTTCCTGTCATATATGCAATTTTAGTATTGACGATGTTGTTTTCTGCATTATTTACAGCACCCTGATCTGTAGGGTCATATTTGGCATCTGCAGCAAGTGTTGTCAGTTCAGATAACCGGTTATCGAAGTTTTCGGTTGAATCTTCATATACTTTTACTTTGGTATTTAAACCACAGTTTTCATAAATCCATTTAGCATCGGCTGCGGTTAATGCAACAGAACCGACCGATGACGATTTACCCAGATTATTATAGGCACTGACAATTAGCGTCATTGTATCCTGCTTGGTATACGGTACAGAATGTAAATAGGCATTGTTGCCAAATTGTACCGTATAGTGTCCATAGACATTTGAATCAAACATTTTCCAGATAAATTTGTCAGTGATGGAAGTTTCACCGGTGGCAAGGGATTGCGGCACGGAACAACGGAATATCTGGAATATATTTGTAAATTCCCCGGTGGCATCCATTTTATAAACAATCAGATAATTCTTTGATTTATTAATCGCAAGCATATAGGACTGGTTATCGGCAATATAACCAGTTGTTTCTGTAGAAACGGAAACTTCATCCGATGGATTGTCCGATGTATTTTCATTATTAAACATAGAATGTATGGTACTGAACATAAAAACAACAGCTGCAGCGAATACAATCAATATAAATGTATACAGGGGCGCATGCCCGCGGAGCAGCCATTTTCTGACATCAATTTTTTTAATTCGTGTATATTCTTTAAATTCTTTTAAATTCTTTAAATCCATTTACTATTCCCTAAATTCTGATGAATGACAGATGTTTGATAAAACTGCAATTCAGCCATATATAATAGATATATATGGCTGAATCCGGTTATGCATTAGTTACTGTTTATTATTTTTTTCTTTTAATTCAATGTATTTTAATATTAAATCAATTGAACCATCGATACCGAGCTGACCGCTGTCAAGACATAAATCATAGCTCTTTGCTTCGCCCCACTTTTTACTTGAATAGTAATTGTAATAGCTGGCTCTGCGCTTATCTGTTTTCTGGATCATGTCGGCAGCTTTGTTATCGCTTAAATCATAGAGCTTTTTAATACGCTGGATACGGACATCCAAATCGGCCTTAATCCATACGCTGACTGCAAATGGGTTATCTTCCAAAGCATAGTCAGCACAGCGTCCGACAATAACACAGGATTCTCTTTCAGCCAGTTTCTTAATGGTATCAAACTGTGCCAAAAAAACTTTGTGATTAATTGGCATATCCATGTATGAACTTGTATATCCCAAAGAATATGTGTCCATTACAAGAGAATATAAAAAGCTGTTGGTTGGCTTTTCATCCTGGGAAGCGAATAAATCTTCGCAGAGACCGCTTTCTTTTGCTGCAAGTTCTAATAATTCCTTATCATAGCATTTAATTCCGAGTCTTTCTGCAAGCTTCATGCCAATTTCATGTCCGCCACTGCCAAATTCTCTGCCTATTGTAATTACGGTTCTTTCATCCATATTTCCCGCCTCCTTCAAGTTATTTCATGGCTATATTATACAATAAATTGTCAGAAAAATCTATATTTTTACATAATTTTTATGAAATTTATTCTTCATAATGTTCGATATGAAACATGATATCCGAGAGAAAATCATGTATGTCCTGTGCGTTTTTGCTGGTGATAACACTGTATTCACGCGGGGTTACACAGGCAAGCCGCAGGCTGGCAGAGCCTTTGGCAGAAAGCATATAATTTTTGTTCCATGAAGTGTTTTCAATAGCTTTTGCAACTTCCGGTGAGGGTTTATTTCTGGTTATGATAATAAAAGAAATATATGTGTATAGGTGGTGCTTTACAGGGAATTTGCCGTCACCGCGGACAAAATGCGGTTCAATGCGTTCTATCGCAAATTGTTTTAAAGCATTTAACTGTTCCATATCCAGATTATCAGAATTGATAAAAAATAAATGCTCAAAGGAATTCATCTCCCATAACCGGGATTCCTGTGTTGCACTCTCATATTTATTGTGTCTGTTATAACAATACGCATAAATGACAAATTTATGATTCTCAAACCAGTAATTGTGGTAAATATCAAAATAATCTGAAATGCTGTCCAGAATCAAATCTATAAATTCTTTCCTACGCATACTACTCTTCATTCTCCATTCCACAGGCATTTTTAATGCCGTTTTTTTTGTAAATCGGCAAGGATTTTGGTAAAGTAATCCGGCAGCGGTGCTTCAAACTCTACGTACTGCCCTGTTCTGGGGTGAATAAACCCAAGTACGCGTGCATGCAGTGTCTGACCGGTGAGCCGGTACGGCGGTTTTGCCGCAGTGTAGGTATCATCGCCAAGGAGCGGATGACCGATACTTGCCATATGTACGCGGATCTGATGTGTTCTCCCGGTTTCAAGCTGACATTCAATATGGGCAAAATGCTTGAAATTTTCGAGAACGCGGTAATGTGTCACTGCGCGTCTGCCATTCTTTTTGTCAATTGCCATTTTTTTACGGTCAACCGGATTTCTGCCAATCGGCGCATCAACAGTTCCGGTTTCTTCCCGGAAAGCGTTGTAGCAGATTGCTTCGTATTTACGGGTAATAGAATGAACGCTCAGTTGTTCGGCAATTTTACGGTGGGCATAGTCATTTTTGCAGGCAACTAAGACACCGGTTGTATTCATGTCAATACGGTGGACAATGCCGGGGCGCAGTTCCCCGTTAATACCGGATAAATGGTCTTTACAGTGATACATTAAGGCGTTGACAAGTGTACCGCTGGTATGTCCTGCCGCAGGATGTACAACCATCCCCTTTGGCTTGTTTACAACAATAATATCTTCGTCTTCATATAAAATGTCCAGTGGAATATCCTCAGCGGCAATCTCCTGCTCTTTCACTTCGGGAACATGAATTGCGATGATATCCCCGGCATTTAATTTATAATTGGATTTTACATTTTTGCCGTTTACGGTAACATTGCCGTCCTGAATCAATGTCTGCAGATAAGATCGTGAAAAATCCCGTAAATTCTCTGATAAAAATTTGTCAATACGTGTTCCAACGGCATCGGAAGTATCGCTGTCCGCAGATACAGACAATGTGATTTTCATACAGCTGTCTGCGGTATCAATACCGTTATGAGAGTCTGTCATATCCGTAATGAATTCGTCCGGTTCATTTTCAATATATGCAGCATCCAAAGCTGCGTTATCTACAGGAAGTTTTGTGTTTTCCATATAGTTTAAGTGCCTCCAGTTATTAAAATTCTGCATAGCCGGATTTTTATAGTTTAGTTACCGGATTCCTGATTTTAATGTTTATTTGTACCGGTTTTCTTTAAAAAGCTAAAATCATCTTCTTTATAATAAAAAAGAATTAAAACGGCAAAACAGACGACAGATACCGTTACATAGATATCTGCAACATTAAAAACAGGAAAATTAATCAGTTTAAAATAAATAAAATCACGGACATAGCCGAGTGTCAGTCTGTCGATAAAATTACCTAAAGCGCCCGATGCCAGTACGGTCAGTACGGCAAAAAACGGAAGCATATGGCGTGTACGCGGCATTTTTATAATGACATAGGTAATAACGCCGACAATCAGAGCCGTCAGAACCAGAAAATAGATTCTTGCACCGCTCATCATGCCCCATGCCATACCGGCATTTTCCAGATAATAAAATTCCAGTACATTTTTTATCAGGACGAAAGGGGATTTGCCTTTTAATGCCGAAACGGCAGCAATTTTAGTCAGCTGGTCTATAAGGCATAAAAGTACAATACCTAAAATATATCCCAAAAGTCCTTTTTTATTCAGATTTTTCATGTAATGCCTCATTTCTAAACGGGATGTTTTGTTATCGGATAATATCTGTCAGAGAACGTTTCATCTCGTCGTCTGTTACAGTTCTGTCAATGTAAGCATTTCCAATTTGTTTTAACAGAATGAATTTAATCTGATTGGCTTCCATTTTTTTATCGCTCTTCGAAACGCGGATGACATCATCAATGGAAATGCCGGTAACGTTTGTTGGAAATGCGTAGTCTTTAAACATCTGTATAGCATCATCATATTCAGCCTGTGTAATATGACCGCGGGTAACGGAAATGTTTAATGCGGCAATCATGCCAAGGACAACACATTCGCCGTGATACAGCTGGAAATTCATCAGTTTTTCGATAGCATGTCCCAGTGTATGTCCGAAATTTAAAAGTGCGCGGTCGCCCTGCTCTGTCGGGTCTAATTCAACCACTTCACGCTTGATATTACAGCTTCCTGCAATCATCTGTTCCAAGGCATCATAATCTTTTGCCTGAATCTTTGCAGCATTATTCTGCAGCCAGCGGTAATAAGCCGCATCTTTAATCAGCCCGTGTTTGATGATTTCACCGAAACCGGAATTAAACAGACGGGTATCTAAGGAAAGCAGTGTAGACATATTCATGTATACAAGCTTTGGCTGATGGAATGCGCCGACCATATTTTTATAAGCACGGAAATCCACGCCGGTCTTGCCGCCGATGCTGGAGTCGACCTGAGCCAGAAGGGAAGTCGGAATCTGGATAAATGAAATGCCGCGTAAATAGGTTGCCGCTGTAAAACCGGTAAGGTCACCGACAACACCGCCGCCAAGCGCTGCAAGCATATCTTTACGGTCAAAATGATTTTCAATTAAAAATTCATAGAGATCCTGAACGGTATTTAAGTTTTTACTTTCTTCTCCGGCAGCAAATGTATAGACAAAAATCTGATTGCCGGTTGTTTCTAAAACTTCCTGAACGGCTTTAGCATATAAAGGTCCGACATTGCTGTCTGTTACAATACAGATTTTACGGCCGGTTACATTTAACCTGGAAAATGCAGTACCAAGCTGTGAAAAATCTTTTTCAATGACAATATCATAAATCGGTTTTTGATCTAAATGAACAGTAATAATCTCTGACATAACTCCTCCTGATGTGTCTGTGTTTATTGATGAGATACAAAAGAATACCGCCGATAATCAAAGACTATGGGCGGCACTTTTAATATTTACATTAAAATTTGTTGTCTGAACTGTTAAATGTTGAAAGGTCAATACCACCTGCCACCAGTTCCGGAATATCACCGGAAATATCAACATTCGGCGGTGTTACAAGGAATATGTAGTTGGTAATCTTTTGCAGATTGCCACGCATTGCATAGCATGAACCGGCTGAATAATCGATAATACGCTGTGCGATTTCAACGTGGATTCCTTCCAGATTTAAAACAACGGCCTTTCCGCTTAAAAGTGTGTCTGTAATCTCACTGGAGTCTTCCATGGATTCAGGACGGATAACAACCACCTCAAGACCTCTTGAACCACCGGTTTTTAGCGGAACAACTTTTCTGCCTAAAGGCTTTTTATCGTTTGTCCGGCTGTCTGAATCATAATCTTCATCGTCTTTATTTTTATGGCTGCCTGAAAATAATTTCTTCCGGGCAGACCCTTTGTCATCTTCGTCATCTTCGAATTCTTCATCGTAATCGTCGTATTCATCATAATCGTCTTCCCCGGTAAGTTTAAATACGTTCATTACACTGTTTAAAATACTCATTGTGCCTATCTCCAATCTACTTATTATAGTTACGTGCTCCAAATATAGCCGTACCTACACGCACCATTGTTGCACCCTCTTCTACTGCAACAACATAATCATTTGTCATACCCATGGATAAAGTGTCCATATAGATATTATCAATGTTTTTCGCGTTGATGTCAACAGATAATTGCTTTAATTGTCTAAAATATTTACGATTTTCTTCAGGATTTTCGACAAATGGCGCACTTGTCATCAGACCCCGTATTTTAACGTTCGGAAGTGCTGCCATTTTTTCCAGTTCAGGAAAAACATTTTCGGGTGTAAAACCGAATTTGTTCTCTTCTCCGGCAACGTTGACTTCAATCAGAATCTCTGTGCAGACATCCTTTTTAACGGATTCTTTACTGATTTCTTCAGCAAGGCGCAGCGAATCTACAGAGTGAATCATTGTAACATTACCTACGATGTATTTGACTTTATTGCGCTGTAAATGTCCAATCATATGCCAGTGAATGTCCTTTGGAAGCCGGTCAATTTTTTCAACAAGTTCCTGAACGTAATTTTCACCGAATTCACGCATATCGGTATCATAGACTTCGCAAAGCATGTCAACCGGTTTGGTTTTGCTGACGGCAATTAATGTCACATCGGATGCACTGCGGTTTGCACGCGCGCAGGCTTCTTTAATATTTTTTTCAACGGTTTTAATATTTTCTGCAAGCATGAAAATGCCCTCCTTGTAATTGTTGTTTTAGTAAATCATCTGATTTGCCGTGTATTTACCGGCATCCAGTAAAATGTGGTCATATGCGGCGATACCATGGGAAAGCCCTTTTTTCACAATGTAATATTCATTGTTGGCATCCAAAATCTCAACCTGTTCAAAAATGGTATATCCTGTATTGACGCAGTATACACCTTTTAATTTTTCGATGGCGCCGATAACATAGCGTTCCGAAGAATCCGGTTTTACAATAATTGTACCTTTCTCAAAGTCATCGCAGCTTACGTAATAAACGGTATCGGTATTACGGTAAATATCAGCATCGACAAAGGATGTGGTCAGTTGTCCGGCTGAATCATACGATTCGCAGATAAATCCGGAATTGTTGCTGTTGCCGCCGGTTGTCAGATACTCTTTTGGAATGGTATAAAATTCGCTTTCTGTCACGGCGGAAACCGGAATTTTCAACCCGGATTTGGAAGCTGTGACTAATTCGATATCCAGAAAACGTTCTGAGGCATATCGTATCATGTATTTATCCAGGCTTAATCTGCCATAATAATTACCGTCGTGGTTGACAAGTGAAAAATCTGCGGTGGTTGTGACGTTATCTTTTTTAAATTTAATATTTATTGTTGATTTGGAAGTTAAATCCATTTTATCAATATCACTTTGTGTCAGTGGAATTAAAATGTACCAGGATTCGTTGTTAATCAGTTTATAGGCAGGATTTCCGGCAACAACAAGCTCCTGTGCTTTTAAATTTGTCTTGGTATATTTATTTTTATCAAAGTCTGAAGGTGTAACAGTATCAGCAGTCAGGTCTTCATAACCGTCGATAGAATAGACAATGACACCTCCCGATTCCGCAGACACGGTACGGAATAAGTTCCGGCTTCCAGTATTTTCAATAATGGACTCTAGATTCGTCATAATGCTCTGGTTCATGGATTCAAGTACCATATAATTAATATCTGTTTTTAAATCGTACAAATCTGAAAAGTTACTGCCGTCATAACCGGTTTTAAAAGAGTTTAAAGTCGATTTAATATTGGCAAGGCTTTCCTTTGAAAGAGAATTTTCTTCGGCATTCGTATACTGTGCAAGGATATCTGATACGCGCCCGGTTTCATCGACGGTATAGACTGTGTCATTTCCTTTAATACGGGTGTTTTCACGCTGATAATAGTTAATATTGCCGGAGTATTCAGAACGGTATACAGCTTCGCTGCGCACGGCAATTCCCGTATAGGAAGAATTGGTAGTCAGTGAACCGGCTTCAACTTCGTATGTCTGTACTTTGGATTTGGAAAGATACATCACGATAAAACATACGATATATATAATAACAATTGCAAAAATAAGCCCCGCTGCTTTTGGTTTTCTGCGATATTTTACAACTTTGCGGTTGGATTGTCCTGCCATGGGATTCCTCACTTTCATCATTCTAATAATTACCAATATAATTTTTACTTTTTCAGCCACACTAATATCAGCACTAAATATAAGGAGGTCAGATAATGAATTCAAAAGGCTTTGATTATACAGCTTTGACGATTGTTATTATTGGTGCAATTAATTGGGGACTGATTGGATTTTTCAATTTTAATCTTGTATCATTCCTTTTTGGACAGACGGGCTGGATCAGCCGTATCATTTACGCGATAGTAGGACTTTGCGGCATTTACCTTGTAAGTGCCTACGGACGTATTACAGATATGGGGCATCAGTCCGTTTAACAGTATTGTAAAAAGACCAGCCGCAGACAACCGGAAGTTGTTTACGGTCTGGTCTTATCTGCTGAAAGTATTATTGATATATTTCACGCCATTCCATATCACCACGTTCCAGCGATTTAATCAGCAATTCCGCAGTTGCAAGATTGGTTGCAAGCGGAATATTATACATATCACACAGTTTACAAATATTATCAGAATCCGGTTCATGTGCAAGCGGATTAACAGCTTCGCGCAGGAAAATGACAAGGTCAATCTGGTTATGTTCAATCTGTGCACACAACTGCTGGTCACCGCCTAAATGTCCGGTTAAAAATTTGTGAATAGACAGATTCGTGACTTCTTCTATTAATCTGCCGGTTGTACCGGTTGCAAACAGCTGATTTTTATTTAAAATCCCTCTATATGCGATACAGAAATTCTGCATCAGCTTCTTTTTTGAATCATGCGCAATTAACCCAATATTCATAAGTACCCTCCATATTTGTATTTGATTAAATTTTAACCTCTGAAATCATCGGCAAATATTTCATCATCCCGTTCCACATTGCGCTGCAGGGAAACATTTAATACAACGCCCATTGAAATGTATGCAGAAACCAAAGATGTAAGACCGTAACTAAAAAAAGGTAACGGCTGTCCTGTGTTTGGCAGTAATTGTGTTGCAACTGCAATATTTAATGCACTTTGAAAACCAATCTGTGCGGCAACACCGCAGCAGATTAGGCGTCCGGCAAAATCCTTCGCCCTTACAGCTGCAATTATACACTCAATTACAATCCATGACAACAAAAGAATTGCCATACAGCAGCCGATAAAACCCAGCTCCTCTCCCATGACCGCAAAAATAAAATCAGTGTGGCCTTCTGCAATATAGTGGGCATTATTTAAGGAAGAAGGATCATCATTGTTAAGTCCTTTACCGGAAAGCTGACCCGAACCGATTGCCTGTACGGAATATTTCTGCTGGTAAGCACCATCTTCATTATTTTCAGGTTCAAAGAAAGTCATAATACGGTTTCTCTGATAATCTTTAAGCAGCTTCTGATTTGGATTACTGATATAGATACCCAGAATAATGGTGACAGGCACTATACACAATAAAGCAATGCCCATAATCCGGTAACTTAAGCCTGCACAGAATATAATGGTAAACAAAATTAATGCCAGCAAAATGGTTGTTGAAAGATTTGGCTGCATTAAAATCAGTGCAATGGGAACCAGCAGTAAAACTGCCAGTACAATTAGAAAACGTGCGGTATTGAGCCGGTCTTTATACAGCGAAATCAGTTTTGCCGTAAACATAATCAAAAGTATTTTTGTCAGTTCTGAAGGCTGAAAACGGAAACCGCCAATATTAATCCATCGCTGGGCTCCCTTGCTTTCAGAGCCAAGAGCCAGTACAAGCACCAACAGGACAAAATTCAGGGCATACATAATCCAGTAAAAACGCAATAACCAGTTATAATCAATCAGTGATACAACTACCATGACAAAAAGTGAGAGGAGAAGTCCCGCACACTGTTTGATGGTATAGGATGAATCGGCACTGTTAATGACGGCAATACCGTAAACGGATGTCACGATTAACAGGATTACAAGTCTGAAATTATAGGAACGCAGCTGGTATTTTTTAAACATAATACTCCTCTTTGTTATTTGTCACTGTTACGGATGTCCTTGATTGGAATATTTGCAAAAAGTGCAGGAACAGAACCGTTGTTGGAATCGGATTCTGTTGATGTAATCTGGATATCCAGTCCCTCCGCATCAATCACCATATATTTTGATATTACTTTAATAATATCGTTTTTAATCATCTCCATAACCTCAGGCGAACAGTTTGCCCGGTCGGATACTAATAAAAGCTTAAGTCTGTCTTTTGCAACATCACCAGAGCCTTTTTTCTTGAATAAATCTAATAAGCTCATTTATTTCCTCCATATGACTGCGTCATTTTCCTACTTTTTTTCGCCTTTGAATAAAGCAGAAAGTTTTTTAAAGAAGCCGCCCTTGCCGTTTAAGTCAAGAAATGGAACTTCTTCCCCAATAATTCTGTGGCAGATGTTCATGTAAGCCTGTCCTGCCATGGTATCGTCACCAACTAAAGGCTGTCCTTTATTGGTAGCTACAACGATATTTTCATCGTCCGGAACGGCACCGATAACATTTAACTGTAAAATGTCGTTGACATCGTTGATAGACATCATTTCACCGCGGTTTACCATATCCATGCGGATTCTGTTGACAATTAAGTCTTCATGGTCTTTTAAACCATGTGCATCGAGTAAGCCAACAATTCTGTCGGCATCGCGGATAGCCGATACCTCCGGCGTTGTAATGACTAATGCTCTGTCAGCACCTGCAATAGCATTCTGGAAGCCCTGTTCAATTCCGGCAGGACAGTCTAAAATGATATAGTCAAATTCTTCAGGATCATTTTTTAATTCATCTAAAAGCTTAATCATCTGTTCCGGTGTAACAGCAGACTTATCACGGGTCTGTGCAGTTGGTAATAAGTACAGCTTTGGACATCTTTTATCTGTAATTAATGCCTGCTTGATCCGGCAGTTGCCTTCTACAACATCAACCAGATTGTATACAATACGGTTTTCAAGTCCTAATACGACATCCAGATTTCTTAATCCGGTATCGGTATCAATCATGACAACTTTTTTTCCAAGTTTGGCAAGTCCGGTACCGATGTTCGCTGTTGTTGTTGTTTTGCCGACACCGCCTTTACCGGATGTGACAACGATTACTTCACTCATTTTCTTTCCTCCAAAACTTTATCAATATTCTATTATTATGCAGATTTTTTGCGATGAAATCAATAGTATTTTAGCAATTTATCCGAATATCCTCAAAAACTTCCGGACCTAAATCTTCTATGTAAATGTTACTGTCATCGACATAAGCAATCTTAGGCGCAATGCCCTTGCTTTTTTTGCGTGGTGCAGAATCTGAACTTCTGGCAATGACTTCACCGATCTTAATCTGCATCGGGTTCATTTCCAGTGCAACGACAAAGCAGTCTTCATTGCCGCCGGCTCCGGCAAATACGTTGCCACGCAGACTGCCAAGGATAATGACACTGCCGCCTGCAATAATTCTGCCGCCAGGATTCACATCACCGAGTACGATAATACTGCCTTCCGTTTCAAGTACCTGACCGGAACGCAGACAGCCTTTGTAGAACTGACCGTCATTTGTACCGGTCTGCGCCGGAGCTGCCACAGCACCGGCAGAAACCGTCTGATCAATGGCGGCCTTAAAAACGGCATCCTGTGCTTCATCATGGTCGATAATACAGATAATATTTAACTGTGATACGTTGGCAATAATGTCTAAAACTTCCCGCTGCTGTTCATCGGATAACACCCGGCCTTCAAAACCGAGTGCCATATCTGCACTGCCAAAAAACTTTGCGGATGCTTTAAATTTTTCCTCTATCTGAACTTTTAAATCTTTAAATTCAGCTTCTGCGTCGAGTACAACAATAATCCCATGTTTGTTGCCCTTAATAACAACCGGTTGACTCACTATACTAATCTCCTTTTTCATATTTTTTATTCACACTAAACTCATTCCACAGGCATTTTAATGCCTGCGGAATCGCGGACTGAATTTATTCAGTTCTGCGATAAGAGCGGCTTTGTGCCGCAAGCGGCACTAAGCGCAACGTCAAGTTACACTTGACGTGTCAAAAATCTTAGTATTTAAGGATTTTTGACACTAGACACTAGTTTCTTGGATACAGACTATAATAAATATTATAAACGGCTTTTCCAAGTTCCGTATTTCTTGCAGAATCGTATCCATGCGGCAGAACGATTGCCATGGCAATTTCCGGATTTTCGTAAGGTGCATACGTAATCAGTGTTGCATGGTCAGGTTCTGTCAGACGTTCCTGTGCTGTACCGGTCTTTGCTGCGATAGAAAGTCCGGATACTTTTAAGGATGAATAACTGTCACCGGCCATTTTCATGCCGGTGTGAACGGCATCCCATGTAGATGAACTGATGTTCATTACATGATCTACTTCTGCGGAATTGTCACGGATCAGCTCTCCGTCGTGGTCAGTAATCTTATCAACAAGTGTCAGATTATAACACGTACCCGAGGTTGCAATCGTTGTAACATAGCGTGCCAGATTCAGACAGCTGAACTGGTGGTTACCCTGTCCGATTGCTGATGCAATAGAGTTTACGGAAGAAGCATGTGGTGTTTCTTCGTAAATTTCAATACCGGCTTTCGTTGCAAGACCTAAATCTTCTGCATAGCGCTTTAAGATATTCGTTCCGGTTGTACTGTTATAAGAACCTGTTTTACTGCATGCAAGCTTGTAGCCTACATTATAAAAGTATACGTTACATGAATCCCTGATTGCGGTTGTAACGGTTTCACCGCCGTGACCGGATAATCTCCAGCACTTTGGAGAAGGTGTTACTTCTGTAAATGCACCGGAACAGTTAAATACTGTGCCGGTTGAAATAATACCGGTATCCAGTCCAGCAATAGAGGAACACGGTTTAAACGTAGAACCCGGTGCGGACTGGGACTGGGTTGCCCAGTTGAAAAGCGGTTTGGCATTGTCGTTAGACAGCTTGTTGTAATATTCTGTATCAATCGTACCGGATAATTTGTTATTATCGTAGCTTGGGTAAGAAACCAGCGCTAAAATATCGCCGTTGTTCGGGTCTGTGATGACACAGGAGCCGGAGCAAGGCTGCAGGGCAAGCTCACCCGGTGTAATTTTCTTGGTCTGAATGGCATTGTACATAAAATCATAAGCGGATACAGCACCGGATGAAAGGGAGGCATAAGAGCCGTCATCGGTTAAATAGCCCTGCTCATATAACAGCATGCAGACCTGTCTGCCGGAAAGCTGTTCATTCTGAATCATGTATTTGTACAGTTTCTTAAAGAATGCTGTGTCTGTCTGCAAATTGGACACAATATAGTCTGTCAGAAGTTCGTAGGATTCTTCCAGACTGGTATAAGACTGTGAAGTCAGTGCAGACATATCAATCCAGCCGTTTGAAATACTCTCCGTCAATAGCTGTCGGATGCTGACAGAATTGCTGTCTGTCCATGCTGTGTATACATCATTGGATGTATCAATGGAGTCTTTATTTAAAACACCTTCGTTCATCAGCATTTCATAGACATACCATACATAAACCTGATTTTCCTCTGAAAGGCTTCCATACGGTGTATTGCCGTCTAAGAGTTCGGAAGACAGCCAGCTCATGACAGAATCCTGTTTTGATAAAAATGAACTGTATACACTGCGTTCATTCTCCGTGTCACCTTCTGCAATTTTAGACATTGATACTAAATTATTGTCAATCAGCGCAAAATAAACTTCCTTAATCGGAATGTATACGTGGGATACATTTCCGGTTGTAGAACTATAGGCGTATTTCGTATCGTTACTGACAATGTTGGAAAGCAGAATTTCTACCAGCTTATCTTCAATTGCCGTATAAATCTGCTTTTGCAGATTTACATCAATGGTCAGGTAAACATCATGTCCCGCAGCTGCATCGGTTTCGTCAATGACTTCTGTAATACGTCCGACGGTATCAACATAGACTTCTTTAGAACCCTTCTCTCCCGCAAGTTCGGATTCGAGGGTCTGTTCAATGCCGGTCTTACCAACAATGTCATTGGCTTCGTAAGAATCATCTTCTGCCTTTAATGTGGCAAGTTCAGTTTCTGATACCGTACCGGTATAGCCGATAATCTGGGAGCAGTATGTACTGTCAACATAATGCCGCACATACTGTTCTTCAACGGTAACGCCTACCAGTTCATCGGAATTTTCAAGAATCGCTGCAACCGTTTCATTAGAAACTTCGTTGGCAATTGTAAAGGACATATAACGGTTGTAAGAGTTTGCCGACATGGAAAGGCGCAGGCTTAAAATCTCCAGAATATGTTCCGGGGTAAACGCTGCGGTATCCACACCATACCGGTCAAACAGGTAGTCCATCATTTCATTGGCAGTTGCCGCCTTTTGCTCATCGGATAATTTATCTACGGAAGTAACGCCGTAAACATCTCTTTTAAAACGCAGCACGGCAGAATTGGATACATTAAATTCGTACATTCCGTCACCGGCATAGCTGATTTTAAAATCTGTTGAATACTGGTCGCCCTTTTCTTCGATAATTTCAAGAGTACGGTTGATGGCATTATTGACAGTTGCATTTTTAATATCGGTTGCTTTCATACCGTCTTTATCAGAATATGTACCACTGTCACTGATTTTTACAGCATAAGCAAGTTCATTATAGGCAAGTAAAACACCGTTTCTGTCGTAAATTCTTCCGCGCGTAGCAGCAACGCTCATATTTTTCTGGATGGAGTCCGTTAAATCTGTTACATAAGAAGCGCCTTTGATTATCTGGAGTGAAAATAAACGGTTAATTAAAACCACTACAATCAGGACAAATACCATAATTAATGGAAACAGTCTTGATTTTAATAAACTAATCACATAATCAAAAATATCTTTAATCAACTTTACTGATTCTCCTTTTATCCGTAGGATTTAAGTGCTTATTTAAAAAGGTTACCGGCTTGTATAAAATGACGGCAATCAAAAGTGTGTACACAACCTCCGGCAGAATAAAGCGTGAAATGTAATACATTGCATTCAACCGGTTGTGCAGTAAAAAGTTACCGACATAGGACAGAAAACCGAAACAGAAATCTCCCGCCAGTAATAAGCCAAGAGGAATCAACATTTCTGTTTCTTCGTATTTCTGATAAAAAATGCCGGAGCAGTATCCTATGTATACAAATACAAGGGAAGTAAAACCAAACAGTCCCGAGAAAAATAAATCATAAAAAAATCCGGCAAAAAAACCTACATACATTCCTTCATTTTTTCCATGAAGGAAACCGAATAATACCGGAAGAATAATCAGCAGATTCGGTTTAATGCCGCCGATTGCAATCACTCTGCCGAGTGTGACCTGCAAAAGGTAGAAAAATATGATTAAAATCAATTCTCCGATTTTCCGTTTCATACCCATCTCCTATTTATTATGAATTCTTTTTCTGTGTAATAATCAGAACCTCCTGCAAATGTCCAAAATCTACAGCAGGAACTAAGTACCCTGCCTGTGTCAGATTGTTGGCATCTGCGGTAACATCCTTTGTATAGCCAATGAGAATACCCGGAAGATATTTATCACTGATATTGGAGGTTACGATTTTATCGCCGTTTCTTACAGTGACACTGTTTGCAAAGCCGGAAAGATGAATCAGTCCCGTATCCATTAATTCAATATCGCCTTTTACAATACAGGTATCTCCGGTGTCAATTAACATGCCGCTGACATAGCTGTTATCTTCAATCACTGTTTTAATCTGTGCATAATTCGGACCGACTTCCGTAATAATACCGACAAGACCGCCGCCAGCAATGACATTCATATCTTTTTCAATGCCGTCATTGCTGCCTTTATCAATAGTAAAAGTACTATACCAGTTGCCGGAAGTTGTACCGACAACGCGGGCTGCGACTTTGTTGTATCCAGGATATTTTTCATCCAGTTCATATAAATCGCGCAGGCGGTCTAATTCATAGCTGTCCTGCTTTAGCTGGTTGTTTTCCTCTGTCAGGTCGTCAACCTTTGCCTGTAAGTCTTTGTTTTCTTCAAGCACTGTGCTGATTTCCTGTAAGGTATCATACTTGTCGGATATCCATAATCCGATATAGTTCATACCGCGCTGTACCGGAATTACCACTGTTGAAATGGCATTCCGAAGCGGGGTTGTCAGTTTATCCGTAAAAAAGCTGGTTGCGATAAAAAGCAGACACAGTGCGGATAAACCGATCAGTATATATTTTGAATTCATGAATGAAGCAAGCTTTTTTCTCATGATTCTCCTCATTTCTGAAATGGATTTTTACTTAGTCGTAATTTTTATCCTGTGGTGTGTATGCGACACCGGCAAAATCCGGATTGCTGACAACACCCATCAGACCTCTGACAACACTTTCAGCCGGATTTTCTACAATATTTACGGCAAGGTTTGTTTCCTGATGGATAAACTTCTCCAGATTTCGGATATTGGATGTTCCGCCGGATACATAAATACCATTTTTGATAATATCAGCTGCCAGTTCCGGTGGAGTGCGCTCCAGGATGACTTTAATAGAATCCATAATGGAGTGCAGCGGGTCTACTACAGCTGAATAAATTACATCAGATGAAATATCTACGCTGACAGGCAGTCCTGAAAGCACGTTACGTCCAAAGCCCGGCGCAAAAGTTTCTTCTGCCTGTACGGCACTGCCGAGTTCTTTTTTTAAGCCTTCTGCTGTTTTACTTCCGATAATCAGGTTGTATACTTTTCTGACAGCACTGATAATACTGTCATCTAACTTGTTACCGCCGATTTTAACAGATTTGCTGATAACAATGCCACCTAATGAAAGAACGGAAATTTCTGTTGTTTCAGCACCGATGTTGACAATCATGATACCCTTTGATTTGGTAACGTCTAATCCAGCACCGATGGCATCGGCAACGGGCTTATCTACGATATAGATATTCTTTGCCTTCACCTTGGAATCAGCAACCAGTTCATAAAAAGCTCTCTTTTCTACTTCTGTTACATCCGTTGGAACGGCAATATAAAAGTCTGTGTTACCTGTAAATTTCTTATCGTCATTCATTTTGTTGAAGAAACGAAGAAGCAGTGTCTGCATATTTTCAATATCGGCGATAACACCAAATTTTACAGGAAAGGAAACTTCAATGTGTTCTGGTGCTTTCTCATACATTTCATATGCTTCGTCACCGAATGCTAAAATATCTTTCTTATTTGCAATTGCAATGATATTTTTCTCATTGATAATCTTATCCTTATCTTTACAGCACATTTTAAAGTTGCTGGTACCGATGTCTACACCATAAATATTCTGTCCCATTTTTGGACTCCTTTCGTCTACATATATTCTTTTTCTTTCAGACTGGTATACGTATTGTCACCGATAATAATGTGGTCGATGACCTGAACTCCTAAAATTTTTCCTGCCTGCACGATTCTGTCCGTTACCGCAATATCATTGTGGCTGGGTGCTGCATCACCGCTTGGATGATTGTGAAGCAGCACAACAGAAACGGCATTGTACTTTAAGGCTTCCGCAAAAACTTCTCTCGGTGTTACAAGTGAAGCATTGACGGTACCGACGGAAAGTACGGTGTCTGCAATTTTACGGCATTTACTGTCAAGCAGAACAAGAATCATATGTTCTTTTTCTAAAAGCCGCAGATCCTGCATATAATAGGCAGCGATGGCTTCCGGTTCGGTGAATTTCAGCTTTGCGGAAGCACTCTGCTTGGCTGTGCGCCGTGTTCACAGATACATTTAATCTGTACGGCCTTGACTTTTCCCACACCCCTGATTTTTAGCAGTTCAGGAATCGTGATGGATGAAAGCCCCAGTAAGCCCTTTGACCTGCAGCACACAGAAAAAATGTGCTGTGCAAGTTCAATGGAATTCATGCCGGATACGCCTGTCCTTAAAATGACAGCCAGCAGTTCGGCATCGGAAAGCGTTTCTGCACCGAGTGTAAGGCATTTTTCATAAGGACGTAAAACGGTATCCGTTTTTTCTGTGCGTATACAGTTGCTTTTTGTGTTCATAGGTCTGCCCTTTCCGGACAAACGGATAATCCTTGTACAGGCTGCTATACAACCTTGTAAATAATGATTGCGAGTATCACGCCAATAATACTTGCAATGGTAATCTTAATCTGCAATGCAAATGTAATGACAAGCACCCCCAGATTAATGACTAAAGGGCTGTCCAGCCCAAAGGTATTGCCATATGACAGCCAGCTTAAAGATTCAATTCCGGCAGTGGACTCTGCAATCAGACCGCCCAGTACAATGCCAATCATAATAAACAGCAGTAAAAACCAGCCGTTCTTATACTTTGATATATTGCTCATGTTTCTCCATTTCTGTCTGTATCAGACTAAACCAACTTGAATTATAGCATAGAATATTTTTAATGTATACAAATAATTGCCATTTTTCTTTCAAAGAAGTTCGTCTTTTTTCGACAATGATATTAAAAAGACAAAATTCCGGCTTCGTATAACTTCTGCATACTCATCATAATGCCGTATTTTGCATGGTACCATGTCAGTCCACCCTGAAAGAACGCTGTATATGGCGGACGAAGCGGACCGTCAGCACTTAGTTCAATGGAAGAACCCTGTACAAATGCGCCTGCTGCCATGATGACATCGGAATCATATCCCGGCATTGCCCACGGCTCAGGAGATACAAAGCTGTCAACAGGGGCAGCTGCCTGAATTCCCTGACAGAAAGCAATCAGTGCTTCCGGTGTGTTTAATTCAACCGCCTGAATAATGTCATGGCGGCTTTCGGTACTGTCAGGAATGACCTTGTAGCCTAACTTTTCGTAAGCATTTGCAGCAAAAATCGCACCCTTTAAAGCACCTGCAACAACGGTCGGCGCAAGGAATAATCCCTGATAGAAGGACTGGTTGACACCGAGTGTTGCACCGACTTCTTTTCCAAGCCCCGGTGAGGATAAACGGTAAGCCGCCTGCTCCACACATTCTTTTGTACCGGCGATGTAGCCACCGCAAGGAGCAAGCCCGCCGCCCGGATTTTTAATCAGTGAACCGACAATCATATCGGCGCCGACTTCTGACGGCTCAATGCGCTCTACGAATTCGCCGTAGCAGTTATCGACCATGCAGATGATGTCGGGACGGATATTTTTAATAAAGGCAATCAGCTCTCCGATTCTTGCAACGGAAAGTGTCGGACGGCTGGCGTAGCCTTTGGAACGCTGGATTGTGACAAGCTTTGTACGTTCATTAATTGCATTTTTAATACCCTCATAGTCAAAATCGCCGTCTGGCAGCAAATCCACCTGGCTGTAAGTAATCCCATATTCGGCAAGACTGCCCTTTGAAGGACGGATACCGATAATTTCATCCATGGTATCATATGGCTTGCCGACAGGTGAAAGCAGTTCATCTCCCGGTCTTAAATTGGCAGACAGTGCAATATTTAATGCGTGTGTACCGCACATAATCTGAGGACGGACAAGCGCCGCTTCCGTGTGGAAGACATCAGCATAAACCTGTTCTAAGGTATCTCTGCCGTCATCGTTGTAGCCGTAGCCGGTGGTGCCGTTTAAGTGCATTTCAGCCACGTGGTTTTTCTGCATGGCGGCAACGACTTTCATCTGATTATATTCTGCGGTTTCATCAATTTTTGCGAAACGCTCTTTTAAATTTTCAAGCAGTGTCTGACTGTAGTCATATACTTTTTCATCAATTCCCATCTGCCGGATATACATTTCTTTTGTTGTATTCATCTCTTTATGATTCCTCTTTCCTTTATCATTTTTAACATCGCGTCAAGCATTTCTGCCTGTGAATTATTATAGTCCGGGTAATTCATCCAGGTAACATCCTTTTCCCGTTTAAACCATGTAATCTGCCGCTTGGCAAAATGTCTGGTATCCCGTTTGATAATGTAGCGGGCACGGTCTAAATCGTACTCTCCGTCTAAGCTGGCATAAATTTCTTTATAACCGATGCCCTGCATGGATACAAGATTCCTTGAGTATCCTTTATCACGCAGGGCGGTCACTTCTTCTACCAGCCCCGCATCAAACATGGCATCAACCCGCTTGTCAATGCGGTCATATAAGACGGCACGGTCATTATTTAACACAAAATAAATGTAGTTGTAAGGAGAAGTTTTTGCGGCTTCTTCTTCATTGTGTTCGGAAATGCGCTCTCCCGTCTGGTGAAAATACTCTAGTGCCCTTATAACACGTTTGACGTTATTGGGGTGGATTGCCTGCGCGGCGGCAGAATCTACCTGCATAAGCCGTGCGTGCAGATATTCTGCACCATTTTCTGCGGCGAGCTGGTACAGGCTTTCACGGTACGCATCGGTCTGTCCGCTTTCCGTAAATGAAATATCATATAAAACAGACTGGATATAAAATCCGGTGCCGCCGACTAAAATCGGGATTTTCCCGCGGCTGTAAATATCTGCCATGGCTTCTTTGGCTTTTTTCTGAAAGACCGTGACATTAAATTCTTCATCGGGATTTAATTCGTCTACAAGAAAATGCGGGACACCCTGCATTTCTTCCGGCAGAATCTTTGCCGTGCCGATATTCATTTCTTTATAAATCTGCATAGAGTCCGCACTGATGATTTCACCGTTCACAGCCTTTGCAAGGTTAATGGACAGCGCAGTTTTACCAACAGCGGTCGGACCGGTAAGAATTATTAAAGGATTTTTCATATCAATCTCCATTCCGCAGGCATTTAATGCCGGAGGAATCGCGAACTGAATTTATTCAGTTCTGCGATAAGGGCAGTTTTGTGACGCCTGCGGCACAATACTGTTGGGTAAAAAATCTTAGATTTAAGGATTTTTTACCCTTATCTCCATTCCGCAGGATTTTTTATAGAATCCGCTTGAATTTCCGTTCTATTTCGTATTTGGTCATTTTAATCAGTGTCGGTCTTCCGTGTGGGCAGTTGTATGGATTTTCGGCTTCCATTAATTCGCGCATGAGTTCCTCGGCTTCTTTAAATGAAAGACGGTTATTGCCTTTGACTGCCGCCTTGCAGGACATGGATGCCACCTTTTCCGTAATACGCTCCGGGTCGTGGGTGGCAGATTCGTCCGCAATCGTGTCAATTAGTTCAATCAGAAGCTGTTTGCAGTCAATCACGGTCGGCAGTTCTGCCGGAAGTCCGGTCACTTTATATTCTTTTCCG
>ERZ827194.501-NODE-501-length-28128-cov-3.56706_pt1 | contig 28128 bp, 23 predicted proteins | sample MGYA00519777_ERZ827194 | MGnify/ENA primary metagenome ERZ827194 (study PRJEB31778, sample SAMEA3449277) | human gut metagenome | biome: human gut; feature: human-associated habitat; material: faeces | place: United Kingdom | collected 2010/2012 ...
TTCAAATGCTTTTCCGCAAATAGGACAAATTTTTTCAAAATTAGAATTAGATAATCCATATCGTCTACGTTCATTTCCTTTTTCGTCTTGTCGGTGTTTTCGTTCAATAGCACATGTAGTCGAACACACCTCTATTCCATTGTGGCTTAGAAACATCTTATTACATACGGTACACTTCTTCATTTTAGGCATTTTCATCACTCACTTTACTTTTAATATAAAAATAATTATCATTACTGTCTTTTATGTACACAATATTACTTCCCCATCCTAGAGTCATATATGGTTTATTACTACTTTCCTTGTCAAGAGGCTTATATTTTTGATTTTTATTTTGGGGAAAATAAAAGAATGACTCCTTAGAAGGAAACACAGATTTCATATTACTTTTTACCTCGTTTCTCGTTATTATTTGTATTTTATTTTGTCATTTAATATTCTTATTATACAGTAAAATAGGGTATATGTCAATTTTATTTTAGACATATACCCTATATTAATATCTTTGTGTTCTTTCCTGTTACTACACCATTTAGTACACCATTTACTACACCAATTAATTAAGATTTTACACCAAATTATGATAAGTTACGATAACTTGGTAATCTCTCAACGTCACATAAACACTGTATTTTCGGCGTTTTCAAGCACTCTGATTACATTCTGTCATGGAATGTTCTAGAGATTACATCCATCTGCTGTTCCTTTGTAAGGTCGATGAACTTAACAGCGTAACCAGATACACGGATTGTGAAGTTCGCATATTCTGGCTTTTCTGGGTGTTCCATAGCATCCAGTAACTTATCCTTACCGAATACATTTACGTTAAGGTGATGAGCACCCTGATCGAAGTATCCATCCATAACGTTTACAAGGTTAGCAACTCTTTCTTCTTCATTATGACCTAAAGCATCCGGATTCATTGTCTGTGTATTAGAAATACCATCTAATGCCCACTCATATGGAAGCTTTGTAAGTGAGTTAAGTGAAGCTAAAAGACCATTCTGTTCAGCACCATAGCTTGGGTTAGCACCTGGTGATAATGGTGTACCAGCCTTACGTCCGTCAGGCATTGTACCTGTATACTTACCATAAACTACGTTAGAAGTAATTGTAAGGATAGATGTTGTAGGCTCTGAATTTCTGTAAGTATGTCTCTTCTTAATCTTCTCAAGGAATGTTCTAAGAAGCCATACAGCTATATCATCTGCCTTATCATCATCGTTACCATACTTAGGGAAGTCGCCTTCAATCTGGTAATCAACAACAATACCCTTTTCTTCATCACGTACTGTCTTAACCTTAGCATACTTAATAGCTGAAAGTGAATCTACTACATGAGAGAAACCAGCAATACCTGTAGCAAATGTTCTCTTAACATCTGTATCAATAAGAGCCATCTCTGCTGCTTCATAGTAGTACTTATCATGCATATACTGGATAAGGTTAAGTGTATTAACATAAAGGTCTGCTAACCAATCCATCATAACATCGAACTTTTCAATAACTTCATCATAATCAAGATATTCTGATGTAATAGGCTTGAAAGCTGGTCCAACCTGCTTACCATCTTTTTCATCCACACCACCATTGATAGCGTAAAGTAAACACTTAGCAAGGTTAGCTCTAGCTCCGAAGAACTGCATTTCCTTACCTGTCTGTGTAGCAGATACACAGCAGCAGATTGAATAATCATCACCCCATGTAACCTTCATAACATCATCGTTCTCATACTGGATTGAAGATGTATCAACAGAAATCTTAGCAGCATACTTCTTGAAGTTTTCAGGAAGTCTTGATGAGTAAAGTACTGTTAAGTTTGGTTCCGGTGAAGGTCCCATGTTTTCAAGTGTGTGAAGGAATCTGTAGTCGTTCTTTGTAACCATTGAACGTCCGTCAATACCTGTACCACCTACTTCAAGAGTAGCCCATGTAGGGTCACCTGAGAATAATTCGTTGTAAGAAGTAATTCTTGCGAACTTAACCATTCTGCACTTCATAACGAAATGGTCAATTAATTCCTGAGCTTCTTTTTCTGTAAGCTTACCAGCTTCAAGATCTCTTTCGATATAAATATCAAGGAATGTAGATACACGACCTACTGACATAGCAGCACCGTTCTGAGTCTTGATAGCAGCAAGGTAACCAAAGTATAACCACTGAACAGCTTCCTTAGCATCCTTAGCTGGCTGTGAAATATCATAACCATAGCTCTCAGCCATCTTCTTCATTCCTGCTAAAGCCTTATACTGGTCTGATATCTCTTCTCTTAAACGGATAACGTCATCTGTCATTGTTCCACAACCACAGTTAGCGTGATCCTTCTTCTTTTCTTCCATAAGGTAGTCAATACCGTAAAGAGCAACTCTTCTGTAGTCACCTACGATACGTCCACGGCCATAAGTATCCGGAAGACCTGTGATGATGTGGCTGTGACGAGCCTTTCTCATCTCTGGTGTGTAAGCATCGAAAACACCCTGATTGTGAGTCTTATGATATTCTGTGAAAATCTTGTGTAATTCCGGATTTGGTTCATAACCGTAGTTCTTGCAAGATTCTTCTGCCATCTTGATACCGCCGTAAGGCATGAATGCTCTCTTTAATGGCTTATCTGTCTGAAGACCTACAACTTTTTCAAGGTCTTTCATTGATTCATCTATATATCCAGGACCATATGCTGTAAGACCGGCAACAACTTCTGTTTCCATGTCAAGTACGCCGCCCTTTGCTCTTTCTTCTTTCTGTAATTCCTGAAGTCTTCCCCAAAGCTTGTTTGTTGCTTCTGTAGGACCTTCAAGGAAACTTTCATCACCATCATATGGCTTGTAGTTGTTCTGAACGAAATCTCTTACATTGATTTCTTCTTTCCAAAGTCTACCTTCGAAACCATTCCACTGTTCCTTCTGTAACATTTTTGAATTCCTCCTTGCATAATCTCTGCACATTGTATACACTGATTGCTAAATAAAAAAATTGCTCATCGCAACTTTGACAATATTGTAACAATCCTTACGTGCTTTATAATATCATTCATGTATCATAAAATCAATACTCTTTTGCATAGTTCTTAATTTAGTACAATTTTAAAATACAGGCACTACAAAATATACTTTTGCAATACCTGTATTATTCCCGTTTTTATGTATTTTATGCATTCAGTTCTTTAAATACTTTTAACAATTCATCCTTATCCAGCGGCTTCATGCAGAATTCATATGCCCCCAGCTTTAATGCTTGAATCACTTTCTTCTGCTGTCCGGCTGACGTCACCATAATGACATCTGCTGTATTATCGTATGCTTTAATCTTTTCCAATGCCGTAACACCGTCCATAACCGGCATCGTAATATCCATTGTGACAATATCCGGTTTATACTCTTTATATAACTGAACGGCTTCTTCTCCGTTTACAGCCTCACAGACAATACCATAGCCTGCTTCTTCAAGAATATTTCTTAATGTCTTACGGATAAAAGCAGAATCATCTACAATCATGACCTTTTTAACACCGTCTGCTACCTCATTTTTGAATATCAATAGATGTCGGCTTTACACCGATTTGAACATCACTGTCTACAGCAATAAAAATTTCTGTCTCTTTACCATGGACATAAAGCGGAACAATATATCCGTCCCCGGTCAGTGTCTGGTTTTCATAGACAAACGGCGGTTCGATATCTACAAATAACTCACCCTTGCTGATTGCCGTTACAAACAGACCAAGGCACATATTAACCAGTTCGCTTAATGTGTCATATGTATAGCTGTCTGCCTGTATCAGTTCTTCCTTTGAAAAATCGGATGCAAGCGCAAGCAGTCCATCTTCATTTTCCCCTGCCACAAATGCTGTATAAATAACATGAGAACCGTATGTTTTTTGTCCGATAATACTCTGATACCGGATTTCTGTCACACGTTTAATTGAACCGATATAGTAATCCTGTGTAACAAATCTTGTCAGATTTCTCAAAATCAATGCCACAATATCAGTTACATACGGTTTTGCAGAAAATGCAAACAACGGTACAATCCCGTCAATATCATCTTCCTTTAACGCTTCCATTTCGGACTTTGAAAAGCCCTTGGATGTCTGAAAGCTGTCAAGATATTCATCCAGTTCGCTGGCAGTAATATATTTTTTCTCAAACATAATCTGCAAAAACTTCATAAATGCGCAACCCTGCTGCTCCAGAAGTTCATCCACTTCCCGTTCTGATAAATAGCCTCTTTCTACCGCAATATCACCGAAACGTCTGTCATACTGTGTCTGTAAATGATTGACTTCTTCCGTTTCGTTCTGTGTCATATATCCGTTTGCAATCGCAATCGTTCCCAGACGGACCTTTGCTGTTGCCTGTTCATCCAATACTTCTCTTAACTGCTCCGGTGTAAGTACTTCTTCACTTACCAGATATTCACCAAATAACTGACTAAACATTTGTCTTCTCCTTCTTCTTATCCTAATTCATAAAAATCCAGATTCTTCTGTAACACTTCAGTAACCTGTCCGCCTCTTTTTAATACGTTGGAATTAAATGTCTTTAACTCACGTACTTTCTTTGTATTTTCTCTGTTAAACCGTGCTGATGCCGCATTAAAGATTGGCTGCGATTCAAGCTTTTTCCGATATTCTGCCGCAAACGGACAGTACATATAAAGAATTCCTCTCACAACCTTATTTAATCGGATAGAGTTCTGGGATTCGTATTTAACCCATACGTCATAATCCTTTGCAAACATTTCACGGTAACTGTTACGACAGCTTTTAAACTGTGCCCTGATTTTTTCTTTGGCTTCTTCCGTCAGATCTTTATTCTTTCGGTAAAACTGTACATAATCGCAGTACTCGGATGTAAGAGAATGTTCCCGGACATCATTCCAGTAATTGCCCTGTACAGTACGGCAGATTTCCCAGCGGTAAACTGCTGCCATGTTAATCAGACTGTTTTCAAGATTGCCGTTGAAAAATGCAGAAAGCACAAATCTTGCCGGTGTATCTCTTTTCTTTTCCGAAATATCCTGCCACATGACACCTCTGCTGCCGACATTCGGCATCAGGATAAAGTCCGGAAGAACCTGTTTCATGACTACAATATTATCGATTTTATTTTCCGGGTCATAATACATCTGCTCTCTGTGGAACAGTGAATAATCCACCTTCATAATCGCACGCATCGCCTCAGAAAGCTTCTTTGCTGACAGAAACGACTTCTGAATGCTCTTACTGAACTTCTTCTGTGTCAGAATCGGGCTGAAAATTGTAATTTCATTCGTTGTCAGACGATTGATAACCTTAAACATATTACGGATTTCAAACTGCACTTTGGCTGTCTGGTCAGACAGCATCTTTGTTTCTTCTGCTGCTGACAGATGGTGCAGTGCCTTTTCTTTTCTTACGTTTTCTTTATAATCCTGGTCAAATTCATCTTTGGACGGTTCTCTTTTTCCCTCGTATATTGCTTTCAGCCAGCCATATACGGTATAAATAGAAAATCCCGTACCCGATAAGTCCGGCTTGAAATAATACAGTTCCGCCAATCCCTTTTTATCAAATTCCTTCTCATCCATAAAGCCAAAATTCAGGAACAATTCGACTGCCCTGCTAAGAGAAGTATCCTTTAATGAATGTAAGAAAACATTTTCATAAATCTGATAGAACTGCTCTGCAATATCTTTTCTTAATTTTCTGACATCGTTGTCCGAAGTATTTCTGTCCGGCAGATTCATATACTGCGAAACCATGAGGGTAAATCTGGAAGCTTCCTTTTCATCTATCTGGGAATAATCCAGAATCTGCTTCATGGAATTTGCCAGTTCACTCTCAACCAGTGCATAGTCATAAGCACTTTCATCCATGCCTTCTTCTGCCGTATCTTCACCATCCAAAAGGTCGTCTGCTGCTTTATTTTGGGCTTCATCGTCCTGAATACCAAGTGCTGCCTTTCCTAAAACATCCACCAGTTTTAACGCGGTACGGTTGATATCCGCTACCAGCTTTGAACCGGTAATCAGATGTTCATATGCTATCATTTCCCCGGCTGTAAAAAGTTCATGAAAAACTTTTTTATCCAATGCGTATATCTGATTCATATAGGTGCAGATTTCCATATCCACCTTTGCAGAATCTTCTTCTTTATCAATGACATTAAAATCATCCATTTCTGATGCATAAGACAAAAAGCTTTTTTCATATAACCGGTACACTTCATGAAACTGCGCAAATAAAGAATTGACAGCAATTTCCTGATAGTTTTTACCCAGTTTTAAAAGCTTCTGAATACCGTCTGCATGTGCAATGTCAAAGCACAATACAATCAAATCCGTAACGGCCTCATAATCAAAAAGATATTCTTCTGAATAAATATCAAGAATTCCTAACAGTGCTCCGTTATCGAGATTCATCTTCATATATTCGCTTTTTGCACGTACCTGTCCATTCACTAACAGATATACATGTTCAACGTTTTCGCCTGTCTTAAAAAATGTTGTCCCCTTTGGGATATTCATTCTTCCACCAAAAACAACCTGTTCCATATTATTTATTCCCCTGTCTTTTACGATATTGTGTCTTCTTATTTTAAATTTAAGGTTTTTTCACACTATTTATATATTACTATGAACACGACAGAATTTCAATATTTTTATCGCTGGGATTGCCGTTCCTATGCAAAAATCTCCCGAATCCTCTCTATATATGATATAGAAAAAATCCGGGAGTTTTTATGTAAAGCTTCTTATTTTATTATACAGCTGCTATACGAATTAAGCTGCCTTTTCTGAGTTTTTCTCACTCTTTGCATAACTCTTAGCTGAATTTACAACAATGATAAGACCAAGTACAATCAGCAGAATTGCAATAATAAGCTGAAGCCCGTTGGCAATAAATACGCTTCCCCATGTAGCAGTACCTGCCGGAATTGTAACAGATGCTGCTGTCTGGATTGCCTTAACCATAGCGATTGTACGCTGTACCAGTGCTGTAAATGTTACACAAAGCATAATGATAAGTGGCGGGAACAGCATCTTGTTGCTGCGTCCTGTTACCTTTAAGAATACACAAAGTGTAAGAATTACAAGTGCACTTAATAACTGGTTTGCTGAACCAAATAACGGCCAGATGTTTGCATAACCAATCTTTGTGAGTACGAAACCACAAAGAAGCGTTATTACTGTTGAGAAATATGTATTGCAGAGTAACTTTCTCCATCCTTCTGCATGTTCCATATCATCTACGCTGAAAAGTTCCTGAAAACTCATACGTCCGATACGTGCAACGGCATCAAGTGATGTAAGAGCAAGTGCAGATACACACATTGTCATAAATACGGTTGCAAAATGTACCGGAACACCAAACATTTCAAAGAAACCTGCAACACCACGGCTGAAAATCTGGAACGGTGTACCAGTAGCGGCTGTTCCGTCTGCTGCTGCGGCTGCGCCACAAAGAGCGATAACAGCAAGTAAGCTTTCAAGTATCATAGCGCCGTAACCAACTTTAAGCATATCCTTTTCATTTGCTACAGTCTTAGAAGATGTACCGGAAGATACAAGGCTGTGGAAGCCTGAAACAGCACCGCAGGCAACCGTTACGAAAAGGATTGGGAACATTGTTCCAAGCTTTGCATTGTTAAATCCTGTATAAACCGGAAGGTTCATAGACGGATGAGCTACAACCAGACCAAGTGCTGCACCGACAATCATGGCAATGAACATAAATGTTGTCATGTAGTCACGAGGCTGCTTCATCAGCCACATTGGAAGAACTGCTGCAAAAAAGATATATACAAATGTGATATAGCTCCATGCGTTCTTGCCTAATTCAATTGGGAAGTAGTTACCAATTACAAATGAAGCAATGATAAATACGATACCAACAACTGCTTCTTTCCAGCCTGAAAGATTCCATTTCTTCTGAATCAGACCAAATACAACGGCAAATACCATAAACATGATAGATACCATACCGGCAGAACCGTTTGTTGAAGCAGCTGCAGATAACTGTGACTGTCCGTCAACAACTGTATACGCATTGAATGTTCCGGCTACCATATCGGCAAATGCTGCAATAACAATTAATGTAAATAACCAGCAGAACAGTAAGAAAATCTTACGTCCGAATTTACCGATGTACTTTTCAATAATCATACCCATGGACTTTCCTTCGTTCTTAACGGAAGCATATAAGGCACCGAAGTCTGTAACAGCACCGAAGAATACACCACCAATGAGAATCCAGAGGAGTACAGGTAACCAGCCAAATGCCGCTGCCTGAATTGCACCGGTTACAGGACCTGCACCTGCAATAGATGAAAACTGATGACTAAATACTGTCCATCCGTTTGTCGGGACAAAATCTTTACCATCATTGTACTTTACTGCCGGTGTTTCTGCCTTAGGGTCAATTCCCCATTTGTTGGCTAACCAACGGCCATAGACAACATATGCGCCGAATAAAATAACAGCTGCAATTAAAACAATTACTAAAGTGTTCATAGATGTCACTCTCCTATTATGATATATTTCATCAGTCAAACACTCTGTACGCATTGTCCATAGTATCAAAAAAGCCTTCGTCTCCACACAAATCTAAATGATTTGGTGCAAAGACGAAGGCTGATTTAACATTACTTCCGCGTTACCACTTTGCTTGCCGGATATCCCGGCCTCTCTACTGCCACTGCTGTCAGAATCAATAGGATACCGACTCTATGGCATGCCCTGTTAACGATGGGTACCGATTCCAATTACTAGGCTGTATACAATTACACTGCCTTTCACCGGAACTGCTCGCAGGTGAGGGCTTTTTCATTCCTTGCTGCCGCTTCTCATCATCTTACGGCTCTCTGTGAGCGGTGATTTGAAAAAGTCATTTCCTGTTCTCTGCATTTGACTGTTGAATTAAGTAATAAGATAATCTTTCAAACTTCATTTGTCAACAAAAATTTTAATTTTTTTTAATTTTTTTAATTTTTTGTATTCAGAAGTTCTAAAATCTGTTCCTTCTGTAAAAAGCCTGTGGATTTATTTACAACCGTTCCATTTTCCATGAGTACCAGTGTCGGAATGTACATAATAGAAAATTTTTCTGCCAGTTCCGGTGCTTCTTCAGTACTTACTTTTACAAACTTTACATCCGTCACTTCTTCTGAAACTTCTTCAATGACCGGTCCTAACATCTGGCACGGTCCACACCATGATGCCCAGAAATCAATCAATACCGGCTTATCAGACTGTAATACTTCCTTTTCGTAATTTTCACTTGTTACATGTACAATTGCCATAAGCTTACTCCTTATCAATCCTTATTTTTTAAAATATCAACTCTTGTTACTTTACCTTCTCTGATACTTGCAATGCATAATGCAAAATTATCGTAATCCACGCAGGTTCCGATTTCTTTTGAAAGGCTTTCCTCACAAATCCGCTTCTCAATCACATCACGGAGCAGTTTTCCATCTGTTTCCGGTATTTTGATTTTAGCAACACGGTTTGCCATTGCTACAGTCATACTACCGCGTACGGTAATCTTTTCTACCTCATCGTGTGGGATAAACAGATATTTTCTTGTAGCAAACAGCACAACAATTGCAAATACCCCGGTCAGTGTCTGTGTCACGGAAGAATGGGATACAACAACCTGTCTTGCAATTGCAAATAAAAGGACTTCAATGACAGTCCCCGGTGAGTGCATGCAAAGCATTTTAATAAGCTCCACACCAATCGCAAGATTCATTGCAGTTTCCAGATAATATGCAAAGACGTCTTCTCCTGCAAAAATATATTGCGGATTAAATACGTCCATCAGCAGTTTCCCTGCAAGAATTACAATAACCAGTCCTAAAATCAGCGAAAGCAGCATTTCCAGATACTGTGAAAGTGCAAAAATCTTAGCACGCAAAAATTCTTTCATTGGTTTCTCCATTCGTTCTTTTTCACTTACTATAGTACTAAATACCGGGGTGGTGTGTCAACCTTGTGTCAATTCCCGCATCAGTTCCGGTACGGTTGTCATTTCATGGATTCTGGAAACATTTTCGCCGCAGAAAATTAACCCCTGCTCTAGTTCGCCTTTCACGGCGTGAATCAGCGCCTGTGTAATGCAGTACGGCACTTCCTTCGGATTACATTTTTCAAGGCACTGATAACAGCCGGTAATTTCTTGTTTGTGCTGCTCAACCTGTCTGATAAATGCATTGCGCACGGCACGTCCCGGCATGCCGACAGGACTTTTTACAATCTGTATATTACCCTTTCCCGCCTCAATATATGCACGTTTGTATGCATCAGATGCATCACATTCTTTAGTGACAACAAAACGGCTTGCAATCTGTACGGCATCTGCACCTAATGAAAGCACATGGTCAATATCCTGTCTGTCAAAAATACCGCCTGCCGCCGCAACCGGAATCTTTTTTGTGTATTTCTCCTCATATGGCTTTTTGCTGTCAATGACCCCGCAAAGAATCGCGTCAAAATCAATATTTTCAATATTTTCCAATACACTTTCCTGAAATCCAAGATGTCCGCCTGCCATCGGTCCTTCCACAATAATACAATCCGGCACCGTATGGTAATGATGGTCCCACATTTTTAAAATAATTCCCGCCGCTCTCGCGGAAGACACAATCGGCATCAGCTTTGGTATCTTTTTCCCATGCTCACGCGCATAGTTTTGGGCAATTCCCGGTAAATCTGCCGGCAGTCCCGCACCACAGATAATGACATCTGCACCCGCTTCTACCGCCGTTTCAATGTGCTGTCTGTAATGCTTTAATGCCACCATGATATTTACTCCGACCAGTCCGTTTCCGCCTGCAATCTCTTTTGCCTGCGCAATGTGTTTTATTATTGCCCTGCGGTTACACTCCGCCGGATTTTTTTCAAAATTTTCCTCGTCATAACCGATCTGTGCTGTTGATATCACACCGATACCGCCTTCTTTTGCAACTGCTCCCGCAAGACGGCTTCGACTCACTCCAACACCCATGCCGCCCTGAATCACCGGCACCGGCACAATAACATCTCCTAATATAAGTTGTGGTAACTGATTATTCATATTAATCTCCATTCCGCAGGTAATTTCTCATCTGCCATAACAGTATTTTGTTTTCGTTCAGAAATACAATATTTTGATTCTCAAACTATTTATGTTATACCGCTTCTTTGTTTTTTTGTCAAGATGATATTATATTTATTTCAATATGATGTAGTTTTAAAAACCGTAATTATCAGAATCCTTTATATCGATATACCAGCTGCATATCAGCCAACATCCTTTAAGCTTTCAGAACTTTATAAAATAAGCTGCACAGCCGTTTTTGTTCCGGCTGCGCAGCTTTCTTCTTTTAATTCTTTTATTTTTTATGTTTTATGTTTTAACCAAAAAAATGTTTTATCTATTTTACAGCGTTACGAGTACTTTGATTTTGCTCTTGTTTTTCCAATTTTTCACTGTGGACTTCTTAAATGCCATTTCAACGATATCCTGACCTGTATGGATACGGGATACCGGATGCATGGCAACATTGTCGATACATCCCTTTGCATCGTAAAAAATCACCTTAATCATTGGACAGCGCACCAATACATAGGTTTCTTTGGAATAGCTGACCTCACAGTAAAGAACCGGACAGACGGTGTCACCCTGTTCTTCTGCACGGATTCTCATATTAGAAACGGCAAGGCCGATGGTTTCCGATGATTTTTCATCAAATTCAATCAGACTGTTTAAATAGTCTTCTATGGACTGCTCCTGCTCTTCTTCCTCCGGCTGGGATACCGGCGCCGGCTGACTGATTGTTTCTGCCGGTTCTTCTTCCTGCGCCACATTGACATTTAACGGCTTTAAAACATCTTCTACTGTCTGTGTACCTAATGCAAAACGATTGACAAATTCCTTCATGGACAGCCCTAAGACGGACTCTGTGCCTTCTCTTTCCAGATATTCTTCAAGTGATTCTGCTGCAGCTTTTTCATCCTGTGCTGCCGGGATGTCTTCTGCCGGAGAATCCTGTACTACCACTGCTGCCTGTTCTTCACCGTCTTCTTTCACTGCCGAAGCTCCAGTCTGTGTCAGTGCTTCCGTCTGCGCCTGTACCTGTTTTTCTGCTTTGTCAGTCAGTTCTTCAACCGGTTCTAAAGCCTCCTCTGTTTCCACCGGTTCTTCTGCTGCTGCCGGAAGACCTTCATACTCCATAAATTCCACACCGACACAATCCCAGCGGTTTGTTCCTTTTCTCTGGAAACAGAATTTCATCTGCTGTTTATCTTCAATGCAGGCAACCGTTAAGACTGCCATACAGCCGATTCTTGCTTTAAACTGCGAACTGATTTTTACATTAATCTTTTTGGTTTCGGCAAAAAATTTGCTGTGTCCTAAAATCACATCTGTTGTACTGATTTTATCCGCTCCCGCGCTGTACTTGTTTCCGTCAATATCAAATGCGTCAAAATCTATAATTCTGATACGACAATTGTCCTCCGAAGTAAGACGTAATTCAAAAATAAACGCATTGCTGTCTTTCCCTTTTACTTCGCTTAGTAATACTACCTGAAATTTGTCGTAAGTCCTATTCATAAATTCCTTTGTTCCTTCCACTTTCTAACTATTTTCTTGCATCATGGCATGTCTTTTTATTCTCATACATGCGGTTATCCGCCAGTCTGTAAACCATGTTGACATCGCGTATTTCACCGTCTGACACAATTTCAGAACTGTCTGCATAGCCGTATGCCGTACTGTAAACATACCCACTTTGTGCTTTATTTGCCTCACTCATAATTTTTTGAAAATGTCGGATTTCTTCCTGACAATTAAGTTCTTCGATGTTTCTACAATTACAATAAATTCATCGCCGCCCATTCTGCCAACGATGCCTTTGTCCCCAAACGTCTTTGTTAAAATATCAGCAAACCCCTTAATCAGCTTATCCCCACTGCTATGCCCATGGGTATCATTCGTGGCTTTCAGCCCATTCATATCAAAATTAAAAATTGTAAATGGAATGTTATTATAACAATATGATTTTAACCGTTCTTCACAAAAACGGCGGTTATAAAGCCCCGTCAGATTATCCGTATATGCCATTTTATAAAGAACTGCCTGTTCTTTTTCGTCGACCATTTTTCCCGCAATATCCCAGCTTAATGAGAGCAGTAAAATACTAATCAGAATCACAGTTCCCAAAGATGAAAATCCTGTTGTCCATGACATTTCATGACCCCAGTATTTTCCTGCCATATAACCTGACCATTCCGCTCCGATACACAGCAAAAACAAAATCACACCGCAGATAACCAGTCTGCTCTGCCGGTTTCCCTTTCTAACACAGGCAATCATTAATATAATCAGATAAACAAAGGCAATTGCTACAAATGCCTGTTCCAGCCGAAGCATATGCGGAAGATGCCAGATACCTGAAAAATGAAGCACAAATAAAAGTGCCGTCACACCGCTATCTACCCAGAAAATTATGTAATACATCCACGTTATCCATCTGCTGTCTGCTTTTTTCGGATAATCCCTGAAAAAAAGCAGCAGAGACGGCGGACCGATATACATGCTGGCATACTCAATAAAGGTACACAGCCATATCGGTACCCGGTAAATCTGTAGGATATTATATTTCCCCATCGTCCATAAACCTACCATCAGCGAGAAAATTCCCAGTGATATCAAATGTGTAAACCAGGTCCGCGTCAGCATCATAACCATCCCAAGCAAAAGCAGGACAAATCCGATAAACAAAAGGCAGACACTAAGTGCATAAGTAACTCTGTTGGTCACTAAAAAATCAGTGTAAATTGTTGCATAATCGGTAATATAAATATCGTTCATCCGGGTAACATAAGAATCACCGTTTGCCTTAAATTCCAGCATCAGTTCATGCTGTTCTCCATCTTTAGGCATAGCAATGCTGTGCATGCCGCTTCCAACCATTTTCCCGCAGTCATACCGCTCCAGCCCGTAACTGTAAATACATTCTCCGTCCACAAAGACACGTAACGCTGCATTATGCGTCTGAACCACAAGTACCGGTGATTGAAACTGCCCTTTATCCACAAAAGTACGGGATAAATATACTGTCTTTTTTTCTGTTAAAATATTATCAAAGCGGAATGTATTCAAATCCACATCCGTATCCGTCTGATTTTCACTGACAACAGTCCAGTTTAAAAGCAATGGCTCCTTTTTTGTATATTCATTTTTTCTTAAACCTGTAATATGATATAACAACATGGCACCCAGTAAAACGATTACAATTCCCACAATACTCATACATCTTTTTATATATTTGTTTTGGATAACTTTTACCCACGCAATCTGTTTCATCAAATTCCTCCGGCTCTGCCATGAAAACACCTAACATTTCAAGTATACAGAAATTCTAAAGTTTTGCAAGGACTATCCGTGAAAAAAGGAGAAAAAACCTCTGCCAGGCTGTTTCTCCTTTTTACTCTTTGTTTTGAATTAATATTTTAAATATTCATCTTTAATAACTTCCATTTTTTATCAAAATTCCCGTATCTTACGCGCTTTCTGCCTCATCAAACTGTGAATTGTAAAGGTCTGCATAGAAGCCGCCCTTTGCAAGAAGTTCTTCATGATTTCCCTGTTCTACAATATCGCCGTCCTTCATGACAAGAATCACGTCTGCATCTTTAATCGTAGACAGACGGTGGGCAATGACAAAGCTCGTTCTGCCCTTCATCAGGTTATCCATTGCATTCTGAATCTGAATCTCTGTACGGGTATCCACAGAAGAGGTCGCTTCATCCAGAATCAGAATCGGATTGTCTGCAAGAATTGCTCTCGCAATTGTAAGCAGCTGCTTCTGTCCCTGTGAAACGTTGCTTGCATCTTCATTTAATTCCATCTGATAGCCCCCCGGCAGGGTTTCAATAAAGTGGTGTGCATGCGCTGCTTTTGCCGCCGCAATAACTTCTTCATCGGTTGCATCCAGTCTTCCGTAACGGATATTTTCCATAATGGTATCCTTATACAGCCATGTATCCTGAAGCACCATGCCAAACGCATCTCTTAATTCCCGTCTGTTAAAGTCCTTGATATTGTGTCCGTCTACTAAAATAGCACCGCTGCCGACATCGTAAAAACGCATGAGCAACTTCACAATCGTTGTCTTACCGGCACCTGTAGGACCGACAATGGCAACCTTCTGACCCGGTTTTACATGTACGGTAAAATCATTGATAATTGTCTGATCTTCTTTATAACCAAAGTGTACATTTTCAAAATCCACACAGCCTTCGATTTTATCTAAGCGTACCGGATTTTGCGCAAACTGGTCTTCTTCTTCCTCCTCTAAGAACTCGAATACTCTCTCGGAGGCTGCTGCCATAGACTGTACCTGATTGATAACCTGTGCAATCTGTGTAATCGGCTGTGTGAAATTCTTAACATACTGGATAAATGCCTGAATATCACCAATTGTAATCGCGCCCTGAATTGCAAGAAGACCTCCGCTTAATGCCACACAGGCATAGCCTAAGTTTCCGACAAAATTCATAATCGGCTGCATCATTCCGGATAGGAACTGCGATTTCCATGCGGATTTATACAATACCGTATTGGTTTCGTCAAACTGCTTAACCATAGAAGCCTCTTTGTTAAAAGACTTTACAACGGTATGTCCGCCGTAGGTTTCTTCAATCTGTCCGTTGATATGGCCTAAATATTCCTGTTGTGTCTTAAAATATTTCTGTGATTTCTTTACAACAAATGAAATCAGTCCGGCTGACACCGGCAGAATAATGACTGCAATCAGTGTCATCAGCGGTGAAATGCTTAACATCATCACCAATACACCAAGCATGGTTGCAACAGCGGTAATAATCGTAGTAATGCTCTGGTTTAAACCCATGCCGAGGGTATCTACATCATTGGTAATACGCGATAATACTTCACCGTAAGTTCTGCTTTCAAAATATTTCATCGGCATACGGTTAATTTTTTCGGAAATTTCTTTCCTTAACCGGTAACACAGCTTCTGTGTAATCCCCGTCATAATCCAGCCCTGTATAAAGCTGAAAACGGCGCTGATGCTGTATAATCCCAGCACAAATAAAAGGACTTTTCCGATATAGTTAAAATCCATGCCGCCGGTGCCGTTGATTTTATTCATCAGCCCTTCGGAAAGTGCTGTCGTGGCTTTACCTAAAACCTTTGGACCGACAACGTTAAACACGGTCGCACACGCCGCAAAAATCATCACTACGATAATGCCGATTTTGTAATTTCCAAGATACGCAAGTAATTTGCCGATAGACCATTTAAAGTCTTTGGCTTTTTCTCCTGGCATCATACCTCTGCCTGGTCCTCTCATCGGTCCTCTTGTCTTCGGAGGCATTTTTACATCTTTATTTTCCATAAATTACTGTTCCTCCCTTTCTGTATCACCCGCAAGTCCGAGTTCCTTTTCTGACATCTGCGATTTTGCAATCTGACGGTATACTTCGCAGTTTGCAAGCAGTTCTTCATGTGTTCCCCTGCCGACGATTCTGCCTTCATCCATGACAAGAATCTGCTCTGCATGAAGCACCGTACTGATTCGCTGTGCAACGATAATAACCGTGCTGTCGGATACCTTTTCTGCCAGTGCCTTACGGAGTGCCGCATCGGTCTTTAAATCGAGTGCGGAAAAACTGTCATCAAAAATAAAGACCTTCGGATTCTTTGCAATGGCTCTTGCAATCGACAGACGCTGTTTCTGTCCACCGGATACGTTAGAACCGCCCTGTGCAATCGGACTGTCATATTTTGCACTTTTTTCTTCAATAAAATCCGATGCCTGTGCAATTTCAGCCGCTTCACGGATTTCTTCATCGGTTGCATCTTCTCTGCCATAACGGAGATTGCTTGCAATCGTACCGGAAAACAGCACACCTTTCTGCGGCACAAAGCCGAGTTCATCACGCAGTTCATTCATGGTAATGTTACGGATATCGTGTCCGTCGATTGTCACCGAACCTTCCGTAACATCGTAAAGTCTTGATATTAAGTTTACAAGCGTTGATTTACCACAGCCCGTACTGCCGATAATCGCCGTTGTCTTACCCGGTTCAGCCACAAAATCAATATCTTCAAGGGCATTGTGTTCTGCACCCGGGTATTTAAAGCTTACATGGTTAAAGCGTACAACACCTTCCTTCTTTTCAAGTGTTTCCGGCTTTTCAGGGTCTACAATTTCAGATTTTACAGTTAATACTTCATCAATTCTGTCTGCCGCAACTGCCGCTCTCGGAAGCATAACAGACATCATCGTCAGCATTAAGAAGGACATAACAATCTGCATTGCATACGTAATAAATGCTGTCATTGCACCCACCTGCATACTGCCGTTGTCAATCTTATGTGCCGCAACCCATACAATCAGAACCGTCAGTCCGTACATGATAAAGGTCATGCAAGGCATCATAAATGTCATGACACGGTTGGTAAATAACATCGTCTTTGTCAGCTTTTTATTGGCTTTATCAAAACGTTCTTCTTCCTTCTTTTCCCTTCCGAATGCACGGATAACAGAAAGTCCGGTAAGAATTTCCCTTGAAACTAAGTTGACACCGTCAACCAGCTTCTGCATTAATTTAAACTTCGGCATGGCAACAACCATTAAAAACAGCACGAGTGCCATAATAGCCGCAACAGCAAGACCGATTACCCAGCCCATTCCGGCACCTGTCTGCCATACCTTGATAACACCGCCAATACCAAGCACCGGCGCATATAATACCATACGCAGTAATAATACAATCACCATCTGAATCTGCTGTACATCATTGGTGGTCCGTGTAATCAGGGATGCCGTTGAGAAACGATCCATTTCCGCACTGGAAAAGCCCATGACTTTTTTGTATACGCTGCCACGCAGATCACGTCCTGCACCGGCTGCCACACGCGACGCAAGCATACCGACACATACGGTAATCACTGCAACTAACAGTGCCATCATCACCATTTTAATGCCTGATGCCCACAGATAATCAGTCTGTAACTTATCCATATCTACACCGGCGGCACTGTCCATGTTCTTTGCATAAGAGATACCCATGGAAAGAATCAGGGAACTGCCCATGCTCTCCATTTTTTCCTGCAACGTGTCACGCATGGAAACAATATCATCCGTTGTCATTCTGCCCTGTGCAAGCATCATCTGAAAGACCGGACGCATATCCACACAGTCTGCAAGTACTACATTGCCGTCAACATCTTCAATCTCTTTTTTAAAGGTTGAAAGTTCAATGCCCATCTGCTGTCCGAGCATTTCCACCGGAACATTTTCAAGCTGTAAAGGGTCCTGACCGGACTGTGCGGCAATCTGCTGTTTAAAAGCAGATTCCTCTACTGCCGATGTCTGATTGTTTAAAATAAATGCTGTCACAAATTCATCATCATATTCATCCAGCTTCTTTTCATCGGTCACATCCAAGCGGTACACATCACCGTCTTCCCGGTAACTGTCTTCCCATATTGCGACCTCATCTTCTGTCATAAAAACCTTTGCCAGTTCAAATTCTTCCTTTGTGACTGCCTGCGGCATACAGTGTGAAACACCACCATTCTGAATACCGGTATCAATAATATCCGATGTATACTGCGGCAGCGATAAATCTGCATATGCCTGTAATACAAGCAGTGCGATAATCAGCAGTACAGATTTCCAATAAGGCTTTAACGTCTTAAAAAATCTACTCATTCTGTCACATCACCTTTCTTTTTTCTTTTCTCTATTTCTGCTTCTGATGCCTCATAAAGCTGGTTCATCAGCGCAGTCAGACGGATTACGTCTTCTTTTTTCAGGCTGCTTAGCACCTTTGCCGTAAATGTATTCATTGTTTCCTCCGCTTCCGCCAGTACCTCTGCCCCCTCCGGGGTCAGTTCCACATATGTAATTCTGCGGTCCTGCGCGCTGACTGTCCGCTGGATGTAATTCTTCTTTTCCAGTACTTTTAATGTCCGGGACACGGCAGTAATATTAATACGCATCCTCTCTGACAGCGTAGAAACCTTGACTTTTTCTTCGTTTAGACACTTATTTGCCCCGCCAATATGCATCAGGGTGGCAAATTCCGAATGGTTCATATTCGGAAATAAATCCGACATATGCAGCTTTCTAAACTGTGTAAATGCAGAAAACAGCTCCGCATACTCTTTTTGCACAAAAATTCCTCCTTTCCGGCTGTGATCTTCACCGTCCTATGCTGTTTCGCGGTGATTTTTTACTTCAAAAAAATAAATAGTTAACAGTGTTATATATTATCGTTGTGAAATAATAACACATGTTAACTATTTTGTAAATAAAAACTCTATAAACTATTTATGAACAGTTTTTTGTTTTATATAAACGCTGTATTTTCCGGACATTGTCTACATATTGGACTTTTTTTATATCCCTTATGCGCTCAATCCCGCTTGTTTGCGGGCTTTGCGCCAAAAATACATTTTTTTACTCCAAATTTGTCTTCATTTTAAATGCCACACGGATACAGGTTCCTTTTCCCGGTTCGCTTGTAAGCGACAGGGATGCGTTCTTGTGGGCAGCCACAATATGCTTTACAATAGCAAGCCCCAGTCCTGTTCCTCCCGTTGATTTAGAACGGCTTTTATCCACGCGGTAAAAGCGCTCAAATATACGCTCCTGATGTTCTTTTGAAATGCCGATACCGGTATCCTTGACCTCAATAATCGTTGCTCCGGTTTCTGCCGTTTTATCAAATGCAACGGCTGCATCAACCGTAATATCGACCCTGCCGCCCGGATTGTTGTATCGGATGGCATTGTCACACAGGTTATAGACCAGTTCATCCATCATCTGACGGTTGGCACAGATAATGCGGTGTACACCGTGTAATTCCATGGTAACATCGTGCTTCTTGGCACTCAGGCGAAGCATCTCCACACAATTTTGTGCAATATCATAAATATCCAGTTCTTCAAAGCAGTTCTGTTCCTCTACCTGATCTAATTCCGACAGACGGATAATATCGTTAATCAAAGTCAGCAGACGATTGGAATTTTTATGAATTTCCGCCGCAAAACGCACAATATCTTCATCTGCTGCCATTCCACTCTCAATCAGTTCGGAATATCCGGAAATAGACGTCAACGGTGTCTTTAATTCATGGGACACATTTGCCGTAAATTCCTGCCGCATGGTGGCATTGCGCATAATATCCTCATGCTGTTTTTTGATTGTCTGTACAAACGGTACAAGTTCTTTATACACCTTTACGGAATCCGAAGCATCAAGATTATCTGCCAGATTTTCAATCGGCTCAATAATGCTCCCCGTCAGGAAATGTGAGAGGATCATACACAATGCAAACAACAGTACGCATAAAATTACGATTACCGGCAGAATGCTCTCGAAAACACTTGTGATACTGCCTGCTTCCTTTGCCGTGCGCAGGACACTTCCGTTCTCCAGCCGTATGGCATAATAAAACGCATTTTTACCGATTGTGCTGGACTGACGGATTGCCTGTCCTTCTCCGGTCTGCAGTGCCTGTGAAATCTCCGGTCTTGCACTGTGATTGTCCATACTGCCGACTTCTGCATTGGTATCTAAAATAACTTCTCCGGTACCGTCTACCAGTGTCAGACGGAGCTGCTTCACACCATCGTCTAAAGCCCCGGCATCCTTCTTTTCCACAATCTGCTCCCACGCATCCGTTTCAACCAGAAGCTGTGTGTTCGTTTTTAAGTCTGCCATCACTTCCTGCTTGAATAATTCGTAAAATACAAAGATAGAAAGCGATACCGTTGTCAGTATCGCCAGTAATGTAATAATTAAAAATTGAATGTTGATTTTCTTTTTCATATGCACTCCTGCCCGTAATAATTCCACATATAAGGATTATTACACATCTGTATCCAAATCAAGGAAATAGCCGACATTTCTCACAGTCTTAATATAAGACCCGGCTTTCCCAAGCTTCTGCCGCAGTGTTTTGATATGGACATCCAGCGTTCTTGATTCGCCTTCGTAATCCGAACTCCAGATTTTCTCCATAAGATTGTCGCGGGACAGTACAATTCCCTGATTAATCGTCAGATACTTGAGCAGTTCATATTCCTTATAGGTCAGTTCAATATGTTTATCATCTACATAAGCAACGTGCTTTTCATCATCAATAAACAAAATGCCAACCCGTAAGAATTTTTCATCTTCCATGCCGCCAACCCTGCGCAGCAGCGCCTTTACGCGGGAAATGAGTTCCATGACGCCAAACGGCTTAGTCAGATAATCATCGGCACCCGAATCCAGTCCCTTGACCTTATCAATTTCTGTGGTCTTTGCCGTTACCAGAATTACAGGAATTCTCCTTGTTTCCGGTGTTGCACGCAGTTTTTTCAAAATAGAAAGCCCATCTTCATCCGGCAACATAATATCAAGCAGCACCATATCCGGTATCCGCTCCTGTACCTGCTTGTGAAACTCCTTTGCACACGCACATTCTACAATCTGATGTCCTGCATTTTTTAATGCAAAGCTTTCGATTTCACTGATATTTTTATCATCTTCCACAACATATATAAGTGCCATCATTTCCTCCATTCCCTGCCTCGTGTCCGGCTTAAACGGCTTTTAACTGCATTGTTGCTTTAAACCGGCACGGAGTATATTTTTTACGGCAGACGGTATTTTTCTTCAAATACTGCATACTGCTTTTTAAATTGTTCGTTATCTTCTCTTTTTATTGTACCAAGATATTCATGGGTGTCAAATCCTTCCTGCTTTACCTGTATCAGACACACCGCAATGTTGGAACAGTGGTCTGCAATACGCTCGTAATTTGTTGTAATATCAGAATGGACAAATCCCAGGTCAATCGTACATTTTCCTTCTCTTAATCTGCGGATATGGCGTGTCTTTAACTCCATATTCAGATCATCAATAACTTCCTCCAGCGGTTCAACCGTTCCCGCAAGTTCTACATCTTGTTTCTTAAATGCTGCAAATGAAGTGTTTACAATCTCTTTTACGGCTTCTGTGAAAATGTGCAGCTCCTGTGTGGCTTTTTCTGAAAATGCCATATTTTTTTCCGCCATTTCCTTTGCTGCATCACACAGGTTGCATGCATGGTCTGAAATTCTTTCAAAATTACCGATTGTATGTAACATCAGTGATAAATTTTCCGAATCCTTTGCCGATAAATCTTTTCCACTTAATTTCATTAAATATGTCCCCAGCATATCCTCATACCGGTCTACGCGTTCTTCCATTGTGCTGACGGCCTCTGACTGGGTATCACTATAATCCCTGAAAAGTCCTATTGCCGTAAACAGACATCTTTTAGACAGTTCTGCCATATTCCCTGTCACCTGCATACAATGCTCTATGGCAAGACTTGGCTTATCCAAGAAACGCTCATCAAGCAGTGAAAATTCATCTGCCGGATTATCCAGCGCATCATTTGGATTATCACGGATTGTCAGGCATGCCAGTTTCACAAGCATATTGCCAAACGGCAGCAGCAGCAAGGTCGCAAAAATATTAAACGTACTATGCACAACCGCAATACCGACCTGCGTTGCAGACTCTTCCATAAATGAGAACGGAAACAATGCATTAATTGAATAAAACAGTATCATAAATACAATTGTTCCAATGATATTAAAATACAGGTGTACCAGTGCCGCACGCTTCGCATTTTTATTCGCACCAACTGCTGAAATCAGTGCTGTTACACAGGTACCGATATTCTGTCCCATAATAATCGGAATGACCGTTGCAAATCCAAGTGAACCGGTTGAACACAGCGCCTGTAAAATACCGACCGAAGCCGAAGAACTCTGAATAATCGCTGTCAATACAAGACCGGCAAGCATACCGAGTACCGGATTGGAAAACATTGTCAGAATCTGTGTAAACTGCGGTACATCTGCCAACGGCTCTACTGCACTGCTCATGGCATCCATACCTGTCATTAAAATGGCAAAGCCGACTAAAATTTTACCAATGTCCTGTACCTTCTGCTTTTTGACAAACATAATACAGACAACGCCGATAATCGCTAAGACCGGTGAAAAGGATGACGGTTTTAATAAGTTGACAAATAAATTATCGCCCTCAATTCCTGTAAGACTTAAAATCCACGAGGTTGCCGTCGTACCGATATTCGCACCCATAATAATGCCGACCGCCTGTGACAGCCGCATAATGCCGGAATTGACAAAGCCGACAACCATAACCGTCGTTGCCGAAGACGACTGGATGACCGCCGTAACACCTGCACCAAGCAGCACTGCCTTCACCGGATTTGATGTTAATTTTTCAAGAATACTTTCCAGTTTACCACCGGATGCTTTGGAAAGACCTTCTCCCATCAGGTGCATACCATAAAGAAAAAGCGCCAGTCCGCCAATCATTGATAATACATTAAAAATACTCATTTTGCACTCCATTCAACTTTGTAATATTTATCGTTTGCAAAATGAAGTATAAAATACATTTATGAAATCTCTGTCAAACCTATGTAAAATCCATGTAAATTTTACATTTCTTTTACATTTCCGGAGATTTTGCAAAAACTATTCTCTGATTATGTGGATTAATTCATGGATTTGTGTTCTCCTGTAATGGAAAAAATAACCCACTCCGAAATATTGGTTGCGTGGTCGCCAATCCGCTCCATATATTTAGCAACCATCAAAAGATCGGCTGCCTGCTCACCCTTATCCGCATTTTCATGAATCATCTGAATCAATTCTTTTTTAACTTTATCAAATAAATCATCGACTACGTCATCCCGCTTAATGACTTCATTCGCCTTTTCCAAATCCTTATCTACAAAGGCCTCAATGCTTCCCACCAGCATAATCATTGTTTCTTTTGCCATCTGCTGGATATGCTCCAGTTTCTTAATATACGGCTGGTCTGCCAGTGCAATTGTGATTTCTGAAATATCCGAAGCATGGTCGCCGATTCGCTCCATATCCGTAATCATTTTTAATGCGGATGAAATCAGTCTTAAATCTTTTGCAACCGGCTGCTGCTGTAACAGCAGTTTCAGACATAGGTCTTCAATAATACGTTCCTGACGGTCAATCTCCTCATCTGCCTCAATTGCATGTCTTGCTAAATCCACATCCTGATTGACCAGTGCCTTGATTGCCGTTTCAATAGATTTTTCAATCATACTGCCCATTTCAATCAGCTCATCATTTAAAGTACTAAGCTGTCTGTCAAATCGATTTCTCATGTTTTCCTCCATTTCTGCCTTCTTATTTTCTTCTCATTTTCTTTGCTGTTTTATATCCGGCGTATCAGGATTATCAGCCGAAACGTCCAGTGATATAGTCTTCCGTCTTTTTCTGCTTTGGCATAGAAAACAGCTGCTCGGTATCTCCGTATTCAATGAGTTCTCCCAGCAGGAAGAATGCGGTTTTATCCGAAATACGGGTTGCCTGCTGCATATTGTGCGTTACCATAACAATCGTATACTCTTTCTTTAACTCAATTGCCAGATCCTCAATTCTTGATGTTGATATCGGGTCGAGTGCCGATGTCGGCTCATCCATTAAAATCACTTCCGGTTCAACAGCCAGCGCACGCGCAATACAAAGTCGCTGCTGCTGTCCACCTGAAAGTCCCAATGCTGACTTATTTAAACGGTCTTTTACTTCTTCCCAGATTGCTGCCTGTTTTAACGCTTTTTCAACGATTGCATCCAGTTTATGACGATTTTTAATACCATGCGTTCTCGGACCATAAGCAATGTTGTCATAAATACTCATCGGAAATGGATTCGGCTGCTGGAATACCATACCAACGCGTTTTCTTAAATGATTTACATCCATATCTCCGTAAATATCTTCAAATCCGTTTTCTCCTCGAAGCTGCATTTGTCCATCAATTTTACAGCCTTCAACTAAATCATTCATGCGGTTGATTGACTTTAAAAATGTACTTTTTCCGCAGCCTGAAGGTCCAATCATTGCACAAATCTGATTTTCAGGAATATCAATATTAATATTTTTTAACGCGTGAAAATCACCATAATGCAAATTCATATTTGTTACATGAATTTTTGTTGTTTCCATTTTTCCAGCTCCTTTTTATCGCGCACAATTTAATCTGATGCGGCAATTTCATAATTTTTTTCACAATGACATCTTATCAAAGCCGATGTAAAATGCACTATCACATTCCTGTAAATTTCATGTAAAGATATTGTTAATTTTTTTATTCAATGTAAACTGAACTGCACTTATGTAAAATAGGTAAATTCTATGTAAGATGTATGGAACATTTTTACATCTGTTTTTCTTAAATGCGATGTGAGCATAACTTTTTATTATATCGAATCAAAATCCATTTCATCTGTTTTTGCTTTTATTTATGCAAATTTTAAAGTGTTTCCGCCTGTTATTTTCATTTTTTAAAATTTTATACATTACATTACAAATTTCTACAATTAACGACACATTTTTCTTTTTATGATTTTGTGGATATAGAATGTGTGCAGGAACAGCGATTGAATAAAGGAGATTATCATGTGGAAAAAATTGAAAATACGCTATGGACTGACTGATTATCAGATTGCCCTGCTGCGTTATCTGCTTTTTACATTTCTTTCAGAAAGCAGCAAATTGTTTTTGATTTTATTCTTATACCGCAAGCATCTGGCACTCTGCATTGCAACGCTTCTGCTGCTTTGCTGTATCCGGCGTACCGCCGGCGGATTTCACTGCAATACATATGCAGGCTGTCTGTTTGTAAGCATCGGTTATGCTTTTTTGTGTCTGACGCTTTTGCCTTTGGTTTCTCTGACAAAACCGGAACGGCTTTTATTGTGCATGGGCTGTATTTTGATAAATTATGCGTTTGCACCTGTTTCCTCATCAAAAAGACCTGTGCTTTCTGCCACGAAAAAGAAACAGTTTAAGTGGATTTCGACCGGCATTTTAATCGTGTTCTTTTTTATATTGCTGATTACCCCGGAAAATGAATATATGATATCAGGATTCTGGGTAATTATACTGCATGCTGTACAGTTATCCTGTGCAGCCGTACAGAAAAAATTATGCACCGTATTTCATCATACCGTGCAGGAAAGGAGTATCCAATGAATACACAGACAGAAACAATTTCACCTGTAAAGGTGCTGTTAGAGCAGCTGGCAAGGGTAACTGAATGGAATGGGGGTTCTGCACCAAGTATCTTTCTTTTTGGTGAAATCCAATTTCCGAAAGAAAGTGATTACTACGAAAAGCAGTAATATTCCATAAAATCCGAGTGTGATAATTGATAGCTATCCTATTAATCTGGATTTTTTTACCTTCAAACTGATGCAATATTGGTCAGTTTGAAGGTTCTTGTATATAAAATAAACTTCGTGTTTTCATGAGATTACGAATCTGTTTTACAAATCCAGCTCACGCAGGATTTCTTCCATGTTCCGCTTTCCATATACAATTCGGACAACATAAATCATCTTTTCTTCTTTAACAGGAAGATAATACATGATATAGCTGCTAATCAGCTTCTTTCGTATCTCCGTATCGGAAAGAAACTCATTGTTAACATAAGAACCGCTCTCCGGAAAAGAACGTATTTCGTCAATCACTTTTCCCAACTTGTCGACAAAGTCCGATGCCGCCTGTGGATTTGACAACTCCACTGCAATGTATGAAACAATACCATCTAAGTCAGCTTCTGCCTTTTGTGACAGCCGGTATTGGTATTTAGATTCCATATTTGCTCCTTATATTACTGATTGCAGCATCTCCATCTACCGTTCTTCCTGCCTTAATATCCTCAAGCCCCTCTATAACTGCTTTCGCTTCGTACATCTTCTGCATGGTCCGCTCATAATAATCAATGTCCATAACAACCAGACGTCCATATCCATTTTTTGTCACATAAACAGGACCATTTTCTTCGGCACAGCGGCGTTCCACTTCCACCGTATTTTTCAAATCACGCATAGGAATAATCTGCATAACTCCATCTCCTTTCTTGTGGCTATATTGTATCTTAAATTTAGCCACAAGTCAATGAAACGCCATCTGGATAAATATGTTATTTACTTACCTTTTCACTTTTATTTCGTAAATTCGTTTCATCGGACTTTTTTATATGTAATTCAATGAAAAACCAGTTTTTATCGTCAACTTCTGTATTGTCACATACAATATCAACACCATATTTCTCACAAATTTCTTTTACGTTATACAGTCCCAGTCCTCGTCCACTGCCTTTACTGCTATAACCCTTCTCAAAAAATCTGCCCATTTCGTCTAGTGGAATCTTTTCACTTCTGTTTCGCACTCCTAAACAGAATTCATTCTCATTTTCTGTGCAGGAAAGATGTATCTGTTTTTCAACCTGCTGTGTCTTTACTGCTTCCACTGCATTTTTTAATAAATTTCCAATCAGTTCTACCACCAGATATACAGGAATTTTACTGGTAAATTCTGATATATGGAAAGTATAAGTCACCTCTATTCCCTGTTCCTGAATGGAACTTAATTTTCCATATAAAAATCCTGCAATCACAGGATTACCCGAAACAAGCAGTCTGTGAAAACGATTATTGCTGATGACATCTTTCGCATACTTTGACTGTTCCGAAACCAGTTCATCATAATCTTTACAAATGTAATGCAGGTTGCATAATGCACTAATATGATTGTCAAACTCATGCTGTCTGGCACGAATCTGCGTAATTAAATCTGAAAAAGCGGCACTATACGTCTTATATGCTTCTAATTCTGCCTGTTTTTCCTGATATTTAATTTTATATAATAGCGCATGTATACACAAAATAACTATAAAAACAAGAATCCCGCCTATTACCGCATATTGCTCCTGCACTTTTCCATAGGCATTTTTATACTCAAAAATTACAAAAAGTATTAATGTACTCTCCAGCAGTAATATGACCAATACTGTATTTCTATTTTTCTCAAAAGATATAGATATTTTATGCAAATCGACTTTCTTATATATTGCAATAGTAACCGTTATAATAATTAAATTAGTGATTACCAATAGTATATCTTCATGACCAGATATGATATTTTCTACTAATCCCAAAATAAGTAATGCAGCCAACTGAATTCCCATCATTATAACAGCTAAGAATATCATATTTATAATCATT